>Ga0315549_1000325_pt1 | contig 57775 bp, 90 predicted proteins | sample SalMarSW160200MG_FD_203101 | JGI IMG/M metagenome (GOLD analysis project Ga0315549, IMG submission 203101) | Salt marsh sediment microbial communities from the Plum Island Ecosystem LTER, Massachusetts, United States - Salt Marsh Sediment SW1601-200 ...
TGATGTTTCTGTCAAAGTGCCGTGAGTGCCGGGGATGTTGCCATACTTCGGGAAAACTACCTCATAGCCTTTATTCTTACCCCATTCTTCTTTATTTGAAACAAACTGCCGAAAGCGATACATACTCTCCGTTGCTTCCAGAATATCTGCCGTAAGCCTGGGAAGGGTCAAATCAGTTTACTCTGACGCTTTCACGCCAGACTGGACCATATCTTCACCGGGTCTTTTCCAGTGCTCCACGTATGGCCTCTGAGGAGCGCCTTCCATTTAGGCTTCTTACTTTTTCGGCAAGCTCGATTTCATAGGGGTCATAAGGAATCCGAGTGCATATAGGAGTTTCTTTGACTCTCTTTATTCTATGTTCAATGAAATCAAGCATAAGTTGTGCTCTTTCTCGCTTTCCAATAAGATATGGCAAAACTAACTTGATAAGCTTTCGTGTATTCGCTAACTTATTAGTTTCCACTATCCATACTTGTTTTTTTGTTAATTTTGCTGAATGATTTCGATAGCGAAGATTAATTCCTGCTCGTTTGCAAATATCATAAGCCTTATCAGTCAATAACTTTTCTGTGTTATTTAAGCTAAAATTAGCTATAAGGCGTCTGTATTTATCGCTTTTCTTATGGAAAGTAACACAAAACCAGAAAGAGCCTTCGCCATCAATAAGTCCACCCAAATAAGCCAATTCAACTTCAGATGGAAGGCTTTCCTGCTGATTGCCGATTGTTACATCCTGAAGATTGTTACAGTTAGGCAGTACTTCAGGCTTTACGGGTTCCCAGCATACAGTGGAGTTTAAGGAGACCATTTTAACCATAGCCTCCAGCCGTGTTTACGGCAAGTAATTGTTCAGTAGCCATATTACTTTCTCCTTATATCAAATTGGTGATACACTTTTGGTTCTTTCTCTCGCCGCCCTTGTTTTTTTGAGGTAATCCTGTTGTGTGAGCGGCGGCTCTACTGTTTTAGGAGCGGATATTCCTGAAGAACCAAGCCCCGCAGCCGCAGCAGCAGCCCCGGCAGCAGCCTTTTTCTTTCTCTCTTGCTCTGCTTTCTCCTGCTCGGTTTTAGCGACTGTTGCCCCTTCTTCCTGTAAGCCTTTGACGAAAGTACGTGCATCACTTATCGCGCCTTGGAGTGCAGTCTCTCTCTTCTCGCCTTTTTTGATTCGGTCATTGAAGAAATGAGTTACAAGCTGTTCTTTCGGGCCTTTATCTCCCAAGTCTGGAAATTGCTGCCTAAAACCTGTAACAAAGCTATTGGTTCGAATAATATTACTGACTTGACCAAGAACCTTCTGCATTTCCTTTTTATGCTCGGCGCGAGAGATGTAAGTTCCATCATCCTCACCGCCTGAAACGCTCAAATCACCTTCGCCTTGTAGTGTTTGAGCTTGGTTTTCAGCAGTACCGGATGGAGCTTCGCTTTCCCAATAAGGCTTGACGATTTCCAGGAGCTTTTTCGCCTCTTCTGCTTCCTGAGACGTCTTTGTAAACTGAGACTGGAGTTTTTTATGCTTCTCTTCCAGTTTCTTGTACTTATCTTCGGGGGTTTCTGTTTGCGTTTGACCTTCAGAAGTCTGTGTCCCAGCTTGAGACTGGTCGGTAGTTTGCCCTTCCGGCGCAGTCTGCTGGGATTGACTATCCTGTCCTTCGGTCGTTACTGTTTGGTCTTGTTCTTGAATATCCATTTTGTTACTCCTTTTGAAACATGCGCCTGAGTCCCCAAAGGGTTGTTCAGACTGGTTTTTGAAACGGTTAAATAAAAAAAGCCCCTAAAGCTGCGCTATTTGCACAACCATAGGGGCTATCATTTCAAGTTATCCCTAAACTCTATTTAATTGTCAGTCGAGTTTTGTTAGGTCACTTTCTCTCAACAAAAAATGTCTGGTTTTTGTCGCTCTATATCTTCTATTTCTTTAGGAGAGTATCCCTTCATTATCATTTCTATATTCCAAAAATATTTAGCAACTGATTTATCATCACAAATAATATCATCAAAACCATCAAAATTAATACGTGTATTATGCCAGCTTTTACTTTTTTCATCTAATGGAAACTTATCCATTCAGTTTTGTCCCTTTTTTAATCATTCCACATTTAGGCAAAACTTCATATTCTCCAGAAAAAGGATTATATTTATAAACATTAGTTTCACTAAAAACTAATAAATCGACTTCAAGATTAGAACCAGAAGAGTCGCTATCTAATACCTTATAGCCCCAAATCTCCCCTGATTCTGAATCTTCTTGAGGCAATGCTTTCATCAATGACTTTACAAACGGCAAAGCCGCCAAACCTGCAAATAAACTCTTTAGAAAACTTCTACGGTTCATAGAAATTCCGCATACAAAAAAGCAAAAATAAAACATCCAATGGCTATAATGCCAAATAGAAAAGCTGCAAATTCTAATTTTGACCATTTTTTAATTGGTTTCATTTCTGCGCCTTTTTAACCGCCTGCAAACTCTTTCCTTGCTATCTTTATCCTCTCCCGCTCCGATTCTTTTACTATATCCTGTACCTCACCTTCATAAAAATTTATCTCAAGCTTTAACTGGCCTGTAAATTTCGGCTTATGCAGCTTCAAAGAACATATTATAGCTTCTATCTCTTTTAGCACAACCTCAATGTTCATAATTGCAGTTCTACAATAGCACCTTTCTTAGATTCACATAAATGCTTAACCAACATTTTTTCAGTCTTTTCTGACATAGAATTAACAAAATGACGAATCATAACTAGATTATTACCAGCAACCCAAAAATCCCAATCGATAATTTGCCTGTTACAAAAGTGTTGAAGTTCTACTCCGACTTCATTACCACCATAAGGACCAAACAGTCTAACTTCGGGTTGATTCGTAACCAGTATTTTTGATACTGCTTGTTCATCTAAAGGGCGATACTTATCCCGCCAAAAATCATCGTTTCGTTTTAATTCAAGATAAAAAAACTTTTTAGTCACAAAAGGCCAAAGTTTCCCAATTATTCGTCTTAGTTTCATCTTAGCTAAAAATAAACCTTATAGAACCAAATGAGCCAAATTCTCCATTAACCAGAGATACATAATCTCCACGCTTTGTAAGTCTTTCTATGTGCCTATTAAAATAATACTTAGCTTTGGGAGTTAACATACGCAAATTGCCCTGAAACATTTTTTTGCTATTCTTACTCATTTTGAGGATTTGCTAAAATCATTGTATAGATAACATTTCCATGTCGGCAATTTTTGTTTACTTCATAATAAGATATAATCGGCTCCAAAACCGTTCTATAACAAAATGGACAATAGTAAAGAAGCATTTTCATGGTTGCATTGCCCATTTCATCAAAATTGTAATACTTACTATTGAGTATAGGGTCAGTTTCTTTATTCATTTTGACCCTTTAATGCAGCCTCCTTCAAAATCTTATCAGCCTCCTCGCCCTCAGCTAACGTAGATTCCACTAACACAAAAATGGCATCTATGGCGTTTATGCTTTGCTGAACGTAGTTCAGGTCTATAATGTTCTCGAACTTCTTGCTGAGCATGGTCTTGATAAGCCCCTCCCGCCTTCCGGCAAGTGCCGGTCTAATTACTTCTGTCCAGCCGCGAGTCCTTATGGTCTCGTTTACCATACCAGCCCGCTCGGACATCTCTTGTAATTCGATTTCAGGTATCTCAACCATTTCTACGCATTTGCTCCTTCTTCTGACGCCTCTTGTCTATGTAGGCTTGACTGGCCTGTTTGGATAGGTCATCAGGCATACAAAGCTTTTGAACTTCTAAGGTATAATCGAACTTTTTGCCCTTGCCTTCATCACTTGACCTTATGCCGACAAGTTTGCAATCTGCCTGTACTTTCATCATTTTACCGATGTCTTGGTCATCAAAGCTGGATATACCACCCACGCCTTTATCGCTATAGTAAATTGTCGGATAGTATTTCTTCTTTGAAGATTTGCCAACTGCCTCAACTGGTTTCTCAGCTAAATCTATGGTTTTCATGTCACTTTCCTTTGCTTGTTACAGAGGGGTATTTTGTTTAGGCGTAATTCTTTACGCACACTATCAATAGTTAATCCCCATATTTCGCTTAATTTGCGTATTGAACGACCATAAATAACGTATTCTCGATACCACCATTTCTTGCTGAATTGTCTTAAATCTTGGCATTTTATTCTTTCTATTTTTAGCCAATTTGCATTCATTTCTTCGTCTTTCTCTGCTTCTCTCTCCGCTTATCTACATAAGCTTTCTGCTTTACGTCCTGAGCAGGCGTGCCAGTTGGAATAAATCCATGCTCGATTGCGTTCAGTAATCTCTTTTGGCTCTTGGCCTTCTTTTTTGTGGTATTCTTGGCTTTGACACCGTGCGGCGTTGATACTTGATATCCATCGACCTTTTTTATCTTAACTGGCATGGGTTTATCTCCTTATCTTTCCTCTTTGGGTTCTACATAACATTCAGAACATACATGAAAACCACCACGATTAGTGACTAAAAAATACTCCCACGGTCTCTCTCGGCACTTTTCGCAATAGATTATTTCATGCTCCTGCAATTGAGCCACTATGCTCTTCAGCTTTTTTAGAGTCAGCATTTTTTAACTTGTTATAACTTTCTACGGTTTGGCAACCACAATCAATCTTTGGTACAAAGTCCGATGCGCCTATGAAAATAGGAGGTTTGTTTTTCTGCTTTTCTTTGGTTTTTGTTTCCATTTTAAGCTACCTTCAGCTTCGTCAATTCCTGCGGATTCATTCCAGCTACCTGCTTTCGGGCATCCTCTGCCGCCCTCTGCTGGATTGCCTGCGAAACGCCTGGGGGCAAAGCCTGTTGACCTGCTGGCTGACCAACTGGCGGCATCATTCCACCCACCTGCTGCATTGCTCCACCTGGCTGCATTCCTAAACCTGCCTGTGGTGGCATCAAGGCTGGCTGTCCCTGCTCTAAAGCCTGACCACCCATCTGAGACTCGAACTCCTCATCCTCAATATAAACATCCCCGATGTTCCACACGTCCAAGAGTCGCTTCCAAAGGTCATTAACCTTTGTTCTTTGCTTAAGTTCTGGGCTTTTCAAAGACAACGTCAGGCTGTGCATCAGCTTTTCTACCTGCTCTCTTTGAAGGAGCAGGAGCGATAAACCACCAACATCGAACTGGTATTTCTTGTCGGTAAAGTTCCCGAACTGAACCATCATAGCGTAAGAATCCTCAAGAATCCTCCTTATCGAGTTCTGCTCAAGGTCGCGGGCTATTACATCAAAATAACCATGCGATTCGGCAGTTTTAATTTGAACTTCACCAAGCGTTTTATCTTTTTTGCCCTCTAATCCACTAATAAATTCTGTCACGGCATGACCTTCTTGCATCTCTCTGTCAATTATCTCATAAGACTTAAATACATCTTGCTTCAAAGGAGTAACAATTACTTCTCGAATGACCTGTTTGCCGTCAGAATTAACCCTTATCTGCTTGCCTGGGTAAAGCCTCAGCATGGCCTGTGGGTTTTCTAAATCGTGTGGGTTGTACTCAAACATCTTGTTTACAGTGTAGTTCAGGTTGTCTATCGCCATATTGATGATGTTGTTCAAGGTAAGCTGCAACTTGGCCTCTGCCTGAACCAAAGAAACACCGGCTATCCCTCTGTGCGGATAGACGATTGGAATGGTAAAATTGTAAGGAATCTTCTTGTCTTTGAATGGAATATCCTGCTTGCTGATGAGGTACTGCTCGTTTGCCAGCATCATCAATTGGTCTTTCCTGGACTTCTTGCCGTCCTTCGAAACCACCTTGCCCCAGAATTGAAGGACTTCCACCCTTTTATCCGAAAGATGAGTATGCTTACTCAGCCCCAGTCTTCTTGCTGTTTTGGCCTCTTCGTCACTATTTACGTAATCACCCTCTATCTTCCTAATTTCGGCCATGTCGAAGATTTCAGTCTCACCACCTTCTGCCATCGCTGAATTGGTATTTTCCGCCCATTCGTAAAGCTCAGACAAGTCCATTACAATCCGCTCAACGATATATTTCGGTGGCTTCCTCTGAAAAGGCTTGTATGCAGGGTCAATATAAAGGTTCAAGACATCAACATTAGTGTACTCAACCAGCTTCTCCTCCTTGTCCCAAACCCTCTTTAGGCAACCGAAACCCAATAGAATCGCCGTCTTTATCATCTCGGCATAAGCTACCACAAAGTTAGTTTTCTTCAGAAGACTCTTAAATCTTCTTTCGGTCTCCCTCAACTCATCGTTCTTGTCATCAAGGTCAGCCTGAATATCTTTTAGCTCTTTCTGAAGCCCTATAACGGATAGTTCAATCTCTCTTAAGTCTTCTCTGGGTCTTCCCATTGATGTTAGCTGTTGATATTGCTCAAAAGCGGCTCGAATTTGCCTTCTAATCTTCCTCATGCTGTTGTTTATCGCTGCAATCTCATCCTCATCATGCTCGACATTAAAAAGCTTTGAGACCTGAAGAATAGCCCTTTTAATCAGCATTGAGGCCCGTTCAACAACCATAAACAGCTTGGGAATAAAGAGCTTTGACTGCCAGTTCTCTTTGAGTGAATTATCCTGCTTGTTCTGGTAGATATCCCAAAGCTCCCGCTGCTGAGTCCTTAAATCTTTGGTTGATTCATCAGCCTCTTTCTTGCCGTTTATAATATAGCTCTTGAGATAATCCTTGTCGTTAAGGCTGTCATCTACCTCTTGCTCGGCCTTCGGCTGCATCTTCTTCTTTAAGTCGGCAGCATCCTCGGCGTGCTCTTTTTCCTGCTCAGAAACACTTATGTTTTTACGACTTCGCTTTGCCATCTTTATTTGCTCTTATACGGCGTGCCTATTGGGCCTTTACGATTTCCTCTACCTAAGCCTCGGCCCATACCCTTACTACGAATCTTACTGCCTGGACATTTCTTCTTCTTTGCCATTCAATTCCTTCACTAATTCATTAACATTAAAACGAGCTGATCATTTATCGCACTCAAATTCCCTACTCCCGCGACTTAGACTTTTAAGTAAAGAAATATCAATCATTTCATCCGCATCCAGCTTAGCCTCAAACTCCCCGCACCAATCATTAAAATCAACAGGAGGCCATCTGGCACTAACACCTGATGTTGAACTATATTTATTCTCCACTACGATTGGTGAACGTCTTCTACAACAAAGAATATCCCACCACTTACAATCTTTGCAGGTCTGTGTCTTTTCTTTACTCACAAGCTCGTCCTCATTATTTTTTTGACAATTATTTTCTTCTTACTTATAATAAAGCGAGCCGACCATCTGCCAAGGGTTACTTCCTTGCGTTGTCCTTGTGGTAAACCAGCCAAACAATATCACCATTATAAGGGCTATAGACCCGAATATTGGCTTTGCGTCATTGCTTTGTGTATAAAATGCCATTTTCTTGCAAATCAGAGTGAGGTATGCATCGAATAGCTGCAGGCTGCTCGGTCATCCTCCTGCTGGGGGCCATGACCCATATCATCAGGATAAATCGCCTCGCTGTCGTACTCAATATGGCTCAAGCCCCATAAACCGTAAATAAGACAATCAGCCCTATTAGGTGAATGGCCTATCCGGTCAGCTTTCTTTAGGATTTCCTTAGCCTCGACCTTGTAGCCCCTCGGAGTAAGCTCAAAACCTACCTGTGAAAGCTCCTCAATCAGAATAGGGTCATCGGGTATGCCAGCCTCCCTCTCGGCAAAAGCTCTTTTTGCCTCCCACCACATCTCTGCCCTGCGGTTGAAGAACTGTATGCCCTCAGAGTTCTTCGTTGAAGCCTCTCTGGAATCAGCCAAAAGAAGCTTCTCACCCATCTTGGAAAGCCACGTCCGGGTATCGGCGCCAATGCCTATCGGGTCCAAAACTACTGCCTGAGCCTTAATCTCCCTTCTCATTATCTGGCAATAAGCCGCTATCTGAGAGCCATCCTTCTCTTTGAAAAACTTATGCTTGATTATTTCACCGTTCTTAATCCCGTAGATTACGCCTTCATCATCACCGAACTCACACGGATCACAGGCGATTATCGTCTTGTCCCGCATGGGTATATACTTATGATTTATCGCTTCTCTTATGTCGGAGTAGGGAATAACCTTGTCGGATATGTCGAGGTCTTCCCAGGAGTTTAGGACAAAGCGGTTAAATAAATGCGGAGCCTCTGTTTTCATTCTTATCTTGTCTTGGATATAATCGACAGGTAAATTACTCTGATTATCGAATGTTGTTGCTTCAAAAAGCTCATATTGGTTCGGGCCGAAAGATTCCAAAACTTCTTCTCTATTCCATCCACTTTCCCTCATTAACTCTCGAATATCTTCTTCTGTTGGTAGAGGTAAATCTTTTATCTTCCAAAACCGATAAATCCAATTATGACCTTTAGTATTAGCAATAATGCAACCAAAGTGCGGAACGTCCTCTCTCCGATTCCTTCCCCTTAGCATTTGAAACTCTTTATCCGTATCGAATTCCTCGGCTTGTTCCATTACAAACCCACCAAGGTTCATATTCTGCAAAACTTCGCTACTTGCAATTTGCTCTCCATGCCTGAACATCAAAATTGAGCCATTATCAAAGTGAACATTCTTATCACTGCCAACTTTTAATTTTGTATATTTCTCAAAATCAGGAATGGTCGAATCTTCAAGACGCATATATTCTTTACGAACAACAAGCCATTGATTATTGGGATAATCTTCACAATTCTTAACTGCCTTAAAAATACCAAACATTGTTTTGCCAGTCCCCCATCCAGCAACAAAAGCGGGAAAACTGGCTTGACTTCTCATAAAGCCAGACTGAAAAGGCTTCATCTTGATATGTCTAATATTTTCTTCAATTAAACTATTTTTCATCTTCAAGAACAATTTTAACAGAACCACCTAAATTCAGGTCTTTAATGTCTCTCATATCAGTAATATTTTTGGCTGTAAAAATAGTAAAATGCGAATTGTAAACACCAATACAGCCAGCTTGTATAAGAAAATCCTTTTGTATTTCTTTAGCGCGTGTATATGCCTCTAAGAACTCCTTATGATATGACCTATGGTCTTTATCTTGCCAATTATAAACAGTTGGATATGATACATTTATCCTTTTAGCGAATTGAACAAGAGTAGGTAATTTCACGGCTACTCTTTTAAAATCACACCATACTAAATTACCTTCTGAATCATAATGCTCAAGTGGCTTATCTTCATAAGGCTCTTTGTTAAAGAATTCTATAATTTCATCGCAGTATTCAGACTTATACTTTGTTGGCGCTCCAGTATTATTTGTTATACCATCAGCCTTCTTTTTGTATTTGTACTTCTTTTTAGACCCTGTCCCTGTGGGTGTCATTTGAAATGCTTCTGTAAAGTTTTATGGTTTAAGGCTTTATCTTAATTAAAAGCCGCGTTTAGCCATTATCTTAACTTCATCATATCGCCAATAATTGAACTTACATCCGAAATAACATCTGAAAATTGTTCATGATTGCCAACAAATCGATAATCACCATTGCCCGCTCCTGTATCCCTTGTAGTTAAACATCGCACTCCTCGCTCACAACAACTAATTTCTGTGATTTCGTGCATAAAACCAGTTAATATCTCTCGTTGGCTATTGTTTTTAGTTCCAACTTTAATAGTCATATTATTAAAGCTAAAATGACTGCCTGATGTACTTTTGGCCTCTTTTACTCTCCAAGGTCTATTATTTATCCGAACTGTTTTAGGCAATCTCATTTGAAAGCCTCTTTAAGCTGCTTGTAATCTTCATTTACGACCTTAGCGAGTCCTTTAAGATAATTTTGCACTGCTGTTTTTTGCTGTTCAACCCTGCCGCCGTTCTCAAATTCAAGCAAAAGGTCTGCCCGATTCATCTCCGTAAATATCCGACTATGAGCTATATCAACTATCTGAAAGTCTATTTGTACTGCTGTCATTGCTATTTTGTTTGTTAAACATTTGTATTTTAAGGACTTAAATTAATTAAGCCACATTCTTTACTCTTGTTTTTCCAGCATACCAGCTCTTGATTCATTTAATTTATAACACTTGCGGGGATTTATTGATTTTTCCCAAGCAACCGTTTCCTCTAAAAGTCCTTGTGATATTAAAAACCATACAGTATGTTTGTTTATCACCATTCGACCACCAATTCTAAGATAACTATAAGCATGAGGTAAACTTTCCTTAACTTCCGCAAACTCATAAGCCAGCCTATTTCTGCTTTTTATTGAGATTTCAAATATCCTGTAATCTGGATATTGCTTCATTATCTCAAAGATATATGATGCTTGTGCCGAAAACTTAATGTTATGACCAACAGTTTTAATCATTGCCCGAAAGCCTCTCTTTTCTTAGAAGCTCTAATCCATCCACAATGCCCCAATAAATACTCATAGGCACAATCTAAACTCTTCAGCATATCCATATTTGTATTTGGTTTTAGCTCTTTAATTTTACCCTCAATTTCTCCAATTAAGTTCTCTATGATGTCGAGCGTCATTAAATTCGAATCGCCGTTGTTATCTGGTTCGGGCATTGCTATTTACGAAGTTTAATTTTCTTCGGCCTCGTCCATAATTAGAATATGGGTCTTTAATGAAATGCTTATCTTCATTCAAAGCCAAAACTCTATATCCTCCTTTGGGTTCCCAGTCGACTCCAAACATTTCTGGGATTTCCTCAAGCAATTCTACAAATTTTTCCTGCCATTCATTTGGCATAGATTGAAGAACTGTTCTCGGCAAAACCAAGTAATTTGCATAACTTAAACTAAAATAGTCATGTATTGGTTCTTTGATTTGTAATATATGTTGAGTTTCTTTCATTATTTAACCCCTGTTCGGGCATTGCTAACGCTTTCTCTGCGGTCCAACTCAAAAAAAATATCTGAAACAGTTCGTAAAGTCATGTTTCGTGAACCACGAAGAAGTTGCGTAATATGGCTTTTATTGGTGTCTAACATGTTCGCCAATTGCGACTTGCTTATGCCTTTTTGCTCCATCTCTTTCAAAATCAACTCTGTTACATCGAGTATAAGTTCTTCCTGGCTCGTTAATTTTGCAAGTTCGCGGTCGTCTTTCAACTCTTTCTCGATTTGTTTCATTAAATCGCTCATGCTTCACCTCGCTTTACAGACCGTGTTCTATTCGCATAATATTCATTCTTTATTGTGACGCCTATATCAATTTCACTCATAAATGTCTCATTGCCCTTTTTCTTGAATCCGTTTGTCACCTTCCAAGCAGGCCCATCTCTAAAACAAAACATTCTTCATAACTCACCAAACAAAAAAGGCTCACCGCCTGCTATTCACAACACATTCGCATATCTGAATTTATGGTTTTGCCGTCGTTATTCATGTAATAAACTTGGTCGCCCTGCGATAACTGTATTGTAACACTGCCAAGTTGTTGTGATTCAATGTATAAACTATATTCAACAGGTTCATTTGCTGCTTCTCCAGTTTTTACAATACTTGCCGAAAAACAATCCCAAAACTTATCTGAATCTGCTTTGTTGTTAATAATTCGTACAATCATTTTCTGCCTGCCTTTCTATCTGTTTGCCTATCTATCTCGGTTTTAAACAAAAGAGGCTCACGCCTGCTATTCACAGGAAATATGGCTGCCTATCCGTTGGGATTCTGCGGCTATCCCCTTGGGCATTTAACGCAAACCCGCTCCACAGCTCATAGGTAAGACGCACCATATATCCTTTATTTCAATAAAACAGGCTCGCCCATTTTGTTCTCTATATCCTTGAGCGGGTCTTTGGTCTTTGTATCACCGCTTGTAATAACAAAGTCGTTATCTGGCTCTGGCATTTGTCACCTTTTTAAGCTCTTTCTTATCACGAAAACCAACTCCCGCAATATAGTAATATCCTTTATCAACAACCCTCTCTATTGTCCCAGGAATCGGCAACTGTGCCTTTTCGTTTTTCCCTATTACTAAATCTCCGACTTTCATTCTCTGACTCCCGCGTGGTGCCGAATACAAATAAAACAGGCTCGCCCACGTTAATGAACGAGCCCAAGCTCACAGGGATTTTCATGGTCTAAAAATCGTCTGTTATTCACAAAAGGGATTTTATTGGGCAGATAGCCCAAGCAATGGTCAAGGACAAAGCTTTGTATAGCATAACCTATATGTTGTTTAGTTGTACCCGTTGAAGTCTGCGTTTTGATTCTGCCCATTTGCAGCCCTCATGCTCTTGTCCATTCGTCTTTGACGAATTCACCTTAAGCACCATCCCTGCGAGGTTTTCAACAACGCTCAACACAGACTTTTTTAGACCATTAGTACAATACATAACCAGAACTTAGCAGATGAACCTTGATTTGTCAAGAAAATATTTGGGGGAAAAGGTGAAAAATATTGAGGAGCTAAAATTCTTGAAAAGGTAATTTTCTATATTTTGGTAATGGTATAACATTAATATCTCCATTTGGCATTCTTTGCGTGATCATTTGCCTATCCAAATCTCCAAATCTTCTGTGCATTATATATTTAGCTATACCTATATCTTGGTCTGAATTTGAATAGCCAGCAATTCTCCATCCTTTTGATTGTAAATCTATAATAACATTTCGGCTAACTATCATTTTTCCGCCTTTCTCCGTCCTTACTCATTATTATTCTTTCAGTTCAGGACGAACAGCTATGCCATTAATTCCAAAACCATCAAATACCGTTCGTCAATTTTACCTGTTTCGGCAAATTCACTTATTTTTTCTTTTGAAATTCCTGTTCCCATCACCAATATATCTAATTGGTTTCTTGCTATTCTTTGAACTACAGCAATTTGTAACTCATTTTTTCTTTGGTCATTTATCATTTTTACACCTCACAATAAAAAGCCCGCCCAGTTATGACAAACGCTGCGAAGCGGTATGTCTACCAGACGGGCTGTAAATATATCCTTTGCCTGCAATCCAAATAAACTTTTTATTACAAAAGCGACAACGTGGATTATCAGTGTTTGGTATCTGGTGAAATTTGCCTTTTATGCAAGGTGTTTTTGTAATAGGAATATCGGATTGTTTCGCAGCGTTCATCATGTTCGTATTATCGGCTACCCGTTTTCAGAAGTCAAGAAAAATCTTGACATAATATTAAAAATACCCAGTTACCTTAATGCTAAAATTGAAATTTTATTCCACAATCTAATTGCTCCTTTTCTTGATTTTGAGTAACCAACTTTGAATCTGCATGATATTTGAGTATGGCATTTAACATACCAACGCCTGAAATGAAGGCTGCCTAAAGATTGTTTAATCGTTAATTTAGTACCACCACATTTAGGACAAGGATTTATCTTCATTCTTAATATCCGATATATCAGCCAATACTTCATGTTTAGGATTAAATCTTATATCAAAATATTTTCTTCGGTCATAAGGCATAAAACTCCAAAGCGCTTGTATCTCAAAATCTTTGTAACCATTATTTACAAGCAAATTGTAGGCTCTGTCGATATCAGAACCTTCATTCATGGCAATTTGTATATATGGATTTGGTAAGTGGCCACAAGAACACTCTGTATCGAATCCGTTATCTCTAAGCAGTTTCACTAATTCTTTCAAAGGTTCTTCTATTTGGTCATATAAGTTACCCATACTTTCGCCTTAATCAAAAAGGAATATCATCCTCTGGCGGCACGTAATTCTCATCATAATCTGGATTAGGCCTATATTCGGTCGGCTTTTCTTCGGATCGTGGCTCCTGGCTTGCGTGAGCAAAGGGAATAGCCTCTGTATCGTCTATATCAAGATTCTTCAAGCTCCTTCCATGTAGCTCTCCAGACAGATATTGCTTTAGCCAAGCCTTGCCTTTGGTATTGGGACCCGTAAGTATAATCTCATGTGCTCTTAGAACTGATGGCTTCATGCTTTAGCCGTTCTATCAATAAACCTTCCAAAAGAATCATATACACAATAATATCGTTGGTTTTTTCCAACCATTGTTCTATGTCTTGATTTTTACCTTGCTCCAATTCGTTTAAGAAATCATATAAAGCGACAATATGTTTAGTGACAAAGCCCATCAAAGCCTTTTCTGGCGTACAATGTAATAAATTGGCCGCCTGCTTAAAATTGCTTAATCTGTCACCATCATGAGCATATTCTTTAGCTTTGCTACCTGCGGTTTTTTCTATTAAATACAACCGATTCTTCAGGATATGTTTTTCAAAATATTCTGCGTCCATTTTTGTCCTTTATTTCACGCTGAGTTCATTCGTTCAATCTGCTGCTAAAATAATTACCACCATAAATGCCTAAAATATTTACCAAACAATCGTAGTCCGCTTCCAATTTTTATATCTATAGTTTTAGAGTAAATCTCATCTTTTACTATATTCTCAAAAGCAAAAATCATCTTATCTAATATTTCTTCCCATTTGCTTTCCGTAAGACATCCTGGCATTCCTATATCTATTTCCCTAAATCTTTTAAGGCGGGGCAGAATAAATTCAGCAATAACTAAATGTAAAGACCAAGTTTCACTATCCGAAAATCCCCATTTCTTTAACTGTTTTAAGTGTTTTTTGTATCTTCTGTCTGCTTTATTAAGATACAAAGGTTTTTTTAGGGACCAATTAGACTTATATTTATTATTTTTTTTCTTATCCATACTTCACGCTGAATTCATCCGGTTAATCTGCTTTCATTTTCCTACAGGAAATAATGGCTGCTGGCCTTGCCTTGCCTCTTTGACGGGAACGCCAGTATCGACAGCCTCTAATCTTTGGCGGGCAATCTCGCAGTATTCAGGGGAAATGTCTATGCCGATAAATCGGCGACCAAGCATTTTAGCGGCTACACAGGTAGTGCCAGAGCCGCAAAAAGGGTCGAGAATGATATCATTTAATTTTGACCTGTTTTTAATTATATTTAATGGGAAACCTAAATCTTGCCCCCAATAATGATATTGTTTTTCTGCTTTTTCTTGAGTAAAATCTGTACTATCCCAATACAATAATTCATTATTTGCATTTCCTTTTGTCCAAGTAATAACTGGCTTAGAGCTGCCAAATATCTTTTTACTCCAAAAACGAGGCCAACCATTATTGTGTTTTATATTAAATAACCAAAACCAATTAAGATAATTACTCATACCTACAATGATTTTATTAAGATAATTAGACCCACAATAAGCATATAAAAATCGACCAGTTTTAAGCAATTGCAAGCTTATTTCTGCTAATTTAATATAACTAATTATATGTTCTTTAGAATATGGCGGGTCTGTTAAAATAAGGTCAATACATTCATCCGGCCAATCCTTCATAACTTCCAGACAATCCCCGCAGATTATTTTATTCACAAATTTTTCTTCAAACTGATTCATACAAAATTATATGCTTGCAGTTAAAATGGTATATCATCATTAGGCGGCACGTATTCAGGGTCGTAATCAGGATTCTCAAATGCCTTGCTTGCCATTTCTTGAACAGAACCGATTCGACCAATAGACAATAAAAATCTTCTGCCCGCAGTATTCGGCCCGTTTAATATTCGATTTTCTGCTTCTTTCTTTGCTTCATTGCCCCACAATGGATTTTCTTCAAGACTTTCAGCAGATATGATTGGACGCCAGCGACCGCCTTCTTTCTGTTCCCATTCTTTAGCTTTTTGTTCAAGATATTCTATTTCTTTACCCGTTAAGGATGTGGGAACAAATACAATCCATTGTCTATCTTCCCAATCTGGATGATTTGGTGGGGCTTGAACACAACGCAAATAACAATAAGGAAGTTCTGGAATATTAGAAACCGCCTTATCAAAAACAATTATCTTTTGCTTAATAAATCTGCCAATGCTTGGTTTTTTACCAATATCTTCTTGGGATTCAAGCCACTCTTTTAATCTTTGTCTTGTTTTATAGAGATTGCATTTTTTGAGTTTTTCAATCCAAGACTCCAATTCGGTTTTTGTAGGTTCCCAGTTAGGCCACAAAGGCTTAATTTCTTCTGCAAAGAATTTTTCAACTTCATTCATAGCCTGCCCTCTTCTTTAAGTTCCTCAATCATTTTTTCAGTTGATTTTGTACGATTATCATATTTGCCTTCTAAGACTTTGACATAGTTCGTATCGTTTGATATTAACCACTCTAAAGTTGCAGTCCATTTGCGTTCATTTTCTCCGCAACAAAATCGACTTTCGGCTATTTTATCAACGACAGTTTTCCAATTTTCTAAAAACACGGGGTCTTTGAATCTTATATTTAGTTTTGTTCTCCGCGTGTCGGATAAAACTCGTATTTCTTTGAGTTTCTTTTTGGAGTTCCAGTATTGAACAAAATCATTTCCAAGATTATTCGGCGAAATTGTGTTATCTTTACTTCTATTCTCTTCTTTTAAATTCTCTTCTTTTAAATTAGGCGGGAACGTTCCAGGATTATTCGGCGAACATTCTTGGAATGGTAGCGGAGCGGGTAGCTTAGATGGTTGTGGTTTATCTATCCTTTGATGTTTCAAGAAGTTATATAAATATCCATAATGGCTTCCATTAACTTGATAGAGCTGAATTTTGCTCTTTAACTCTTCCAAGAGCATTCCAAGATTAATCTTGGAATCGTATGGGAATATCTGTGCTTTTAACAAGGATTCATTGGCTTTGAACCGGCCTTCATCATCTGCAAAATTCCATAATCCTATATACAAAAGTCTTGCATAAGGACTCCAATTTCCTATTTCCTCATCAGACCAAAATTCAGGGTCTATCATCCTTTTGCGAGGCATTATCCATCCATGCAAAATAAAAGCCGGCAACGTAGATATGAGCGCACAAGTCGCAGAATTGCCGCTGCCGGCCATTCTTTACCGATTAAGATTGTAAACTTGATTACTCATATCTGCCCCCAAAATACCGACCTCAAAAGCAAGTGTCAAGATTATTTCCTAAAAATTCTGTCATTTCGAGATTTTTCTCTAAAGTTAATATGGAGAACTTTCGATAATAGAGGCATGAGTAAGATTCAGGCGAGGTTAATTCTGGCTCAACACTTGATGTGGGGAACACGAAACGAGTTTGAACGAACCAAATATTTGGAGCTTATTGTTTATTACCGAAACATTATTAAGTTAGTTGAGAGGATTAAAAATGGAGAAATTGGCAAAAATCTGGAATCGAATGGAGAAAAAACTGGCACGGATGGTTGAAATTCTATTTCTGTTGATGGCTATCTGGCTCTGTATAAATACCAACGGCTGCTCCGGCACTTTCCACGGGATAGGCACGGACATCAAAAACGGCGGGGCGTATGTAGAAAAGCACGTCCAACCATAATAAATTAGGAAGCTATATACTAATTTTTAACATTTTAGTATTAAATTAGTATTTGGCATGGATGGTTTATGCCCCAGTCCCGCAAGGGATGCCTAACGGCAGGATGGGGCTTTTCTTATTTGGGAGGAATCCCCGCCCCCGCCATTCCAATAAGAGCAACGGCGGGGGCTTTTTAGGGGGGTGAAGATTAATAGCAAAGCCTGTCAATCTTCTTTAATAGGGTCAAGTCTATCGAGCCATGCTCTTACTTTTATACATACACAGCTCAAAACAAAGGCTATGATTTCTAAAGTCCAAAACGAAATATACTTAATTAATTTAGTCATGCTGCCAATCATACGAAATGATTTTCCCGCCGCTATTAATGTAAGTGGGTATTTTTAAGATTTCGCTATTATTTAGTCAAGACTTACCATATATAATCGCCTTTGATACAGCTATTTGAAGTATTGGGGGGCAATATGAGCAAGCCACAAAAAACAATCAATTTTGGCGATGAACAGGATATTGAAGAAATCAACCGGATTTTGAGGTCTTTTTCTTCCGAGAGGCGACACCTTGTCTTAAAGGTGCTTCGAGTGCACCAATCAAACCAAGACATAGCTGCCGGTCAGGATTGTTTGTCGATTTCAAAATGTATTGATAATTTATTGGTAGATTAGCAAATGTCTCGATTGCAGCCTCCAATATCCTGTATTTCGGCTTGCCGAGCCTTCCATATAATTGGTCAAACATATCTGCAAATTCCTCACTAATATCAAAGCTAAAAGAAATTCTTCGCATTTTTTCTCCTTTTTTTATATAAATCTAAATCTTTACAAATTAAGAATAATCAAGCATTTACAGCACTTTCAACCCTAAAATATGATTATTATTCAAGACTTTTCTACTGGATTTTCCTTGACTTTTACCAACACTATTTGTAAAATACCCGTAACAATATAGGAGATTGTCCTATGGCAGAAACAGTTAATAAACCACAAAAGACTTTGAGGCTCAGAGAGTACGCTGTTTCTGCCAAGAAAACATACCTCTGCTTTCTGAGCCTTCTTATTTTTTGGAGTCCTCCATGACAGCGAATGTACTGTTTTGCTGCCATGATAGGAATTATACATAGTTTATCTAAATTAACAAGGGAAATTTATGAAAATCAAAGTCGCTGATTTAGAACCTAATCCATATCGCAAAATAAAAGAATATCCTATTGATAGAATAAAGGTTGAAGCTCTAAAGACTTCAATCAAAGAAAAGGGATTTTGGGCCTCTTTACCAGCGAGAAAAAATAATGGCAAATATGAATTAGCTTGTGGACATCATAGATGGTTTGCTTTGAAAGAACTCGGAATTGAAGAAGTTGAAATAACGATAGAAGATTATACCGATGGTGAGATGATACGCATTATGGCAGAGGAAAATCTTGACTGGTCAACAAGTCCGGCAGTAACCACACAAACGATTCAAACAGCTAAAGAATATATTGATAATGAATTACAAAAAAGTGAATGGTCAACATCTGATAAAAATATCAGATGTTTGTTCATAAATCAAACAGCTTTTACTGAAAGTAAAACGAAAGGTGTAGGTAGAGATATTATCCTTAAATTTCTCGGCGGCAATTGGAAATCTTGGATGGTTCAAGAGGCTTTGGTCTTTATCAAAGATTATGATACATATCTTGATAAAGAAGCGGTTGAAACTATTCCTACCATGTTTCAGGCTCGTACATTTCGCCAGAACGTAGAAACCTACGAGATACCCAAAAAGCAACAACGCCAACTTGCGAAAAAAATAAGAGAAAAAGATATTGGCAAAAGAGATATTCCGAAATTTGTCAGGGACAATGCTACAAAACCACAGGACAAAAAGAAAAAAGATATCCAATCAGAACGAATTAAAAAACTGATTGAAAACATAGACTCTCAATCACGGTCTTTATTCAACAATATAATCAATCTACGAAGGTATATGAAACAGATGGAAATTGAAGAAATAAGAGGCGTGAAAGTTTGGTTGGCAAAAAGTTCATTAAATAGATTGTTTAAGGAATTGGAAAGATTAAGAGAAGGGAGTCAACATGAGGCCGTTAGCTGAAATAACTGATAATTGTTTAGAATATATGAAACCACATGAATTATGGTCTTGGGAGGATTGGTGGGAGAAAGTCATTAAAAATGGCGAAATACCTTCTCGTAAAACATACGCTTATGAAAAGTTTATAGATGAGCGTAATAAGATAAAAATAAATATAAACAACGAATTAAAAAGAAGGAAAGTGCCAGAAAGATTAATGTGTCCAGGTTCAGGTCAAGGAATTTATTTAGTTTGCGAAGATGATGTCGCTGAAATTACCGCAGACAAAAGAGTTAGGAAAATTGTTAGCACTTTTGAGATAAGCCACAAGGAAATGTCGCTATTAGCTGTATGCAATAAAATTAGCGAAGAAGATAAAAAAATGTTACTTCGGTTAAGTGACATGGTTGAATTACAACAAAACACAATGATAGGAACAATGTCCAAAATGCGGTCTTTACCACCAGCAACAAAAAAACGCCTATTAAAAAAATTAGGCATAGATAGTAAATAGTGCTGCCATGACCGAATTATATGGATTTATTGAGAAAAGTCAAGATATTAAAAAAGGCTATAGCCTACTTTTGCCTTTTTTGAGGTTAAATTATGGATAAAAATGATATTGATATTTTTAGTCGATGTACTGCTGAATTTAGAAATTCGGTAATAGTTTTTGGTGAAATATTAAAACTTGATATCGAAAAGCAATCAATGGAAGCAGCCAATAGAGAAAGACAATCTCATGGTTATTCTGATGCTTACGGAGAAGATGCTTTTGTAACATTATCTAATCGTATGGAAGAAATAATAAAACGTGGATGAAGTTGAGTTGGATTTAAGAAAGTCAAGGAGAAAAGATTATGGCTAAATTTGAAATAGGACAAGAAGTTGCCGTAAAAAAAGGCAAAACATCAAACTTGACATTGCACATAATGGAACGCCAAGAATTTACCTGTTTCTCTGGTACACAGATAATCTATAAAGGACGTGTTTGGTTTGATGATTCACATTTTCCCACTAAACGCTGGACTTTGACATCAAAAGATACAATGACATTTTACGAAGATGAACTTGAGCTATTGACAGAAAAACCCGTTGAGCCGGATTAGCATTGTAATTATTAACTTTTATGAAAGGGCAAACCTATGAATGCGAGAAAACATCATGAGAACGTATTAAATTATCGAACCGGCCACTGTAGGCCAATTTACAACAACAAATAACCGCCGCGACACCGGCCAGAAAAGTGAAACAAAATAATAGAAGCATAAAATTTTTGGGCGTCCCGTACACTAACGGCCAAGAATAGAAAGCTCCGAGGGCGGGAGTAGGGGCGGAATTATAAAAGAGGTCTATATGCGGCAATATCGGGGAATGACGAAAGAGAAGAAATGGATTTACGGCTATTACTTCGCAGATGATGAAGAAGGTACAGCTTTTATTATTCGAGACGTTGATTGTACTGGTGGGCTGATTAGGGAGGATGACCGATATGGACGATTTATTAAAGATTTCGTTGAGGTTGACCCAGAAACGGTAGGGGAGTTCACCGGCCTTCACGATAAAAACGGCAAAGAAATCTATGGGGTAGTCGGAGAAAAAGGCGGGGATATTTGCAAGATTAAAGGAGGAACGAGTATATTTGTTGGAGGTGTACATCAAGGGAAATGGGAATGGGAACATATTTGCATGATACAATATCAACAAAATTCATGTCATTGGATTGGACAAATTATCGGAAATATAAAATCCATATCATTACTTGATTGGTATGAATACGAGGTTATCGGTAATCAGTTTGAGCATCCCGACCTTTTCCCTGAGGGACAGGTAGCGGAGAAAGACAATGAATCTGTTTAAGCTCATTTTGTTTTGGGTATTAGAGATAATAGCCTTTGTCTGGAGCCTTCCTTGTATCCCTTTGCGAGCAGGGCTGGATAGGCTCGATAAGGAGTAAAAATGCGAATAAGTGAACTTAAAACAACAAAAGAAGTGGCATACAAACTTTGTATTCCAGTTTCGATATTGAGAAATAATGTATCAACAGGAATTATACCTAAACCCAAAATTCGTATAGGCATGTCTTTTTTATGGACACCAGAGGAAGTTGAGATGGCTCGGCAAATAAGAAATAAAATATCAACTGGAGATAATAGACGTGCTGGTCAAAAAGCAGCTTTTTTGATGTTAGAAAATACAAACGAGGCTGAAAAATGACCGAGAAAAAAATAGAAGATTTATCAAAAGAGGAATTGCTTATTCTTGTTAAGCAGATGGAGATAACTCAATTTCGCTTAATTGTAGAAAATGCTTTTTTGCAGCAATATTTTCCTGTTGTTGTTTTACATCAAGAAAAAATATTAGATTATTTGGATAGGCATTTGGCTATTATGAAAGATTTAATAACTTTATACACACAACTAAAACCAGATAATAAGCCCGCCAAGCAAGGCTGAAAGAGAGAAAAATGGCTGAGAAATTAAATGCGATAGAATGCAAAATTGGAATTGGAGATAAAATCATTACTACTTTTATGGACTTTGATGGAGCAGGTATTTTAATCAAGCCATCAAGTTCTAACCATAAAATAGGCGAGTATGCTATCAAGGAATTGCATCCAGGAATACATAAGCCTGAAAATGGAGAAATTTATCTCAAATTCACTAAAAGAGATAGTCTTTTAGTTCTTATAGAAGCAGCAATTAAAGCATATTTTGAATTAAAAGATTAACAATAACGCTCTTTGACAATTTAAGGAACGGTTTGCAGCTAACAATCAAGTACCTTAGTAGCATCAGCAAGGTCAGCAGTTAGGATATGGGCATAAATCTGCTCTGTAGTACGTATGGATTTATGTCCTAACAATCTTGACACTACTATCACAGGGACACCCTTACGAAGAAGCTGTGTTGCAAAGTAATGACGCAGTGAATGAGGCCCGAACTTTGGAACTCCAGCTTTCTGGGCGAGTCGAGAAAATGATAGCCACAAAGCGTTGCGAGTACCGAGTTTTAGCTTCGGCAGAACTTGGCAGGCAGTTTCATTTAAGGGAATAGTCCTTTGTTTTCGGCCTTTGCCGACAATAGTGATGGTGTTCATTTCAAGGTTAATATCCTTAGCTGATAACTTTGAAAACTCAGTTGCCCGAAGTCCGGTATTTGCTAAAAAGATTATCCGGTCCCGTGCTAAAGGCGTAGCAACATCCAATATCTTCTGATATTCCTCTGGTTCAATAAAACGTGAGGCAGGGGGGTCTTCTTTCAGCATCTTGACTTTCATAGCCGGATTAGGAATATCGTACCGATCTGAATTGTACCGACAGAATGCCTTAATGGGTGTCAAGTGTGCATTGAGAGTACGATTGATATCTCCCTTGTCTCTAAGCCGATGAAGATACTCCTGAATGTAATGAGGTTCTATCTGCTGAATACGATAGATGGTTTTGGGCAGAGATTCGATAAACTTCGATAAGACATATTGGTAATGCTGCTGGGTTCTTGATGTATGACGCTTGCAGTAAGTCAGGTAGTCAGATAATGCTTGATTAATGGATTCGCTGGGTGCAACCTCACTGTTGCGCCACAATCTTTCCTGTTCTTCGATGTCTGCGAAGAACTTAATGGCCTGGGCTTTCTCATAAAAAACCTTAGAGCCGGAAAAGATGATGTGCAATTTTCGGTTGGTGGCACGCCAACGAACCCGCCACTTTTTCAATTCTCTGATATATCCATAGCTTGCCATCTTGACAGCACCACGACAAAAATCTTGACAGAGTTTTGACAAAAGCAAAATCGGCAAATATTTTCTGCGCAGTCTGGAGTTCTAAATTCTTTATCCTCAATTGTTTACGCATAAGCGGGCGAGGAGAATCGGACTCCTGACGACCAGCTTGGGAAATATATTAACATTCCCAAAATACCTTTTTATTAAGCAATATCGGCGATTAAAACCTTCAAAAACCACAAAATCAAGTCATTATTTGACATGACTTTGACAAGCTGCAAGAAAATAGCCAGTGGCGGATGGAGTCAAAATTGGTGACTACTGGTCTGGCCAGCCCCTGATGCAGAATCACTCGCAGAGTAGGAAAGCTCTGTCCACTGGCTACAAATCTGCTGGCGGCGGCGTAAGTATGCGGCACGAGGGAACTATCGGTTGCCTAACAGAAAAACGCAATTCGCACCGATAGCCGAATTGCTAAACGTTATACAGGTAAAATCCTGTTCGCCAGCAGATGTTATTGTACCGTAAGGTATCCCATAGGGACTGCAAACCTAACAATACACATAGCCCCTGACGGAATATAAGCCCCAGCCAGCGGTGGGCTAAAACACTGGCAGAGTTTTTAACACCAGAACGGGGCGGGCGACGGAGACATTCGGATAAGTCCCGCCCTATGATTGTAAAGCCTATGTCAATTTTTGAACGCCGGAGAATTGATGGCATGTGACTAAGCTACGTAAGTGATTGAGGCGTGACGGTCGCCAGAGGCGGCAACTTTGAAAACTTAATACGCCAAGGACGGGACGGAAAGGAAGGATCCTGTCCTACGGAGAGCAACTATTAAACCTTTGACTCTGTTATGGTACAGACTATACGTCCCCCTTGGCTTTTATGAGAAAGGATTTATTATGTCTAAAAAATTATCAGCACGCGAAAAAAGGACAAAGGAACAAACACAATTGTTTAACCAAATTTGTAGTTATATGAGGCTTAATCAAGCCGTAACAAAATTCGGCAAAAACAAAGTTGCTTGGGCAATGAATAGATTCGTCACAAAACAACGTGACCTGAAAAATCTATTAGAAAAGCAAAAGAAACTTGAAGGTGACCTTGCCGAAGTGAAATCGAAAATCGGTTAAAGAAGATGTATAGCGAACATTCATTCCAAATACATAAAGAGCAATGCTCAGACCCGAACTGCGAGGTTGAGAGTTCTGATTTGAAGTATTGTGAGTGCGGCAAGGGATTCTGCCGAGCTTGTGCTGACACTGAATTTCATGCCTGTGAAGATTGCGGCTCGGAAGGCTGTGGTGACTGTGTCGTTTACAGCAGGGAATTTGAGATATGGATATGCGGCGGCTGTCTGCATGATAAGCAATTAGAGGCAGCAGCTACAAAGGCTAAAACAGGCAGCATATTTGCTTTTAGAAATTATCTGAAAAGAAGGAGCTAAAAATGCCATTCAAATCTTATAGAGAACAATCAAGAAATATAAATTGGGGAACTGACAAAACAGCATCATGGTTTAGTAATGCACGAAATTACTCGTCGGCTATATACAAAAGAGGAACTTGTTTTATAAAGTTTAGAAAAAAATGAAAACTCTCTTTGACCAATCTGTTAAGTATCCGCCGGCAAGCCATAAGAACGACCCTATTACATCGTTCAAGGCTGAAGATAAGCATAAGCAATCCGGCAAATTTCAATACAGTGTTAATCAAGTAAGAGAAGCAATAATAAGATATCAAAGAACAATGATGAGACCGGATTTCACAGCCAAAGAACTGGCGGCGTTTATAAGCGAAGAAGAACAAATTGATTACTTCAGGCTTTATTATGTTATCGAAAAAAGACTGAGCGTGCTTGAACATATTTTAATAAAGAGGACATCGGAAGAACGCAATGGTTGCAAGGTTTGGCAGATTATTTGAGGTGAAGCATGTTTGAAGAATTTGAAAAACACTGGAAACTTGTAGAGGAAAAACACGCAAATAAATGTGCAGATATAGCTTCAAAGAATACGGCGATTGAGTACATTCAATGGCAAAAAAGATTACGCAAAGAAGAATGGGAAGAATCCCTGCGATTGATTATTAAAAAATGGATGCAAAAGCCAGCAATACCAATGTCTGAATTGATTGACTGGATTAAACAAGAGCTTGGCGAAAGTTAGAGGGCAAAATGGCTATAACAAAAGCACATCAAAGATATAGATTGAAACCAACAACGGAATTTCCAAAAGGTCGTATAGTACCAGGTGTTACTACTATTATAGATATTCTTAACAAGCCTGCACTTGTACCTTGGGCCAACAGAATCGGCTTGCAGGGAATTGATGTCAAGCGGTACGTTGACGACAAGGCCGATATAGGAACTCTCGCCCATGCCATGATAATAAACCAGCTACTCGGCAAGAAAACTGATACATCAGAATATAGCCAAAATCAAATAGATGCTGCCGAGAATGCCTGTCTTAGTTTCTATGAATGGCAGAAAAAACATAATCTTTTAATCACATCGGCAGAGGAACCTTTGATAAGCCAGCAATACGGATTTGGTGGACAGTACGATATTTACGGAGTCATAGATAATACAAATGAGTTGTTAGACCTCAAAACAGGCTCTGGAATCTGGCTTGACCATTATTACCAAATGGGAGGATATTTACTATTACTCAAGGAATACAATCGACCTGTTGACCAAGTACGAATCTTGAATATCCCACGCACCGAATCCGAAACATTTCAGGAAGTTACTTTATCGAAACCGGTGATGGAATTGGCGAAAATTATTTTTCTTCAATGTTTAGCAATTTACAATACTACAAAAGAAATGAACAGATTGGTAAAAAAATAATGATAAAGAAATTTGTACCTACAAAAGAAATACAGCGATTGTACAAAGAAGGATTATCTTTGAATGAAATTGGGGAACACATAGGTATATCTGGGCAGTCAGTCTGGATGCGATTAACAAAGTCTAAAATGAAGTTGCGAACTATATCCGAAGCCCAAAAAATAGCATACAAAAAAGGTCGGATGAAAAGTCAGAGGGGAGAAGATAATAATCAATGGAAGGGTGGACGATATCCAGATTCAAGAGGTTATATATATCTGTACACAGGAGTTAGAAATCGGAAAGTTTTTGAACATAGACTTATCTGGGAGAAACATCACGGCAAAATCCCGGATGGATGGATTATTCATCATTTGAATGGAATAAGAGATGATAACAGAATAGAAAATTTGCAAGCTATACCCAGAAAACGCCACAATTCCATGTCAATAGTTGAACCATATCAAGAACGAATAAGAAAACTTGAGCAACAGTTGGCAAGGCTAATGAAAAGATGAGACGCATAACTTTACAGCAAATTGAAGAACTATCGGAGCGGGAAAGATTACAGCTTAGAGCCTATATCAATAATCATTTAGGTAGTTTGTATAAAAGAATGAACCAAAAATCAGACGTAGAAAGACAAATAGAAAGTGAGGCAAAAGATTATGTCATTGATGGCTAAAAGAGAAGAAAATCAGCAATTTCCACCGATTGAAGGTGGAACATATCAGGCAGTATGTTATTCGGTAATTGATTTCGGCACACAACACAATGATTATTACGATAAGGACATGCGCCAAGTCTGTATAACATGGGAAATTCCAGAACTACGAATACAGATTGAAAGAAATGGGGAAAAACTGAATTTGCCACGGGCAATCTCCAAAACATATACCTTATCTCTTGGTGAAAAATCTCATTTATATAGAGATTTAGTTGCTTGGCGAGGCAGGGAATTTACACAAAATGAACTAATTGGATTTGATATTCTTACGGTCATAAGAGCAAACTGTATTCTGCAAATTATCAATACGACAAAGGGCGATAAAACATACGCCAATATAGCAGCAGTTGCAAAAATAATGTTCAACATGAGAAAACTTGAACCCGAAAATCCCATCGCTATATTTTCAATGGCAGATGGACTTGAAATACCACAGGACATACCTGATTGGCAAAAAGATATAATCCGTAAATCCAGAGAATATCAAGCTGTCCAGAATGCCAAAAGTAATCCTGCTCTAAAAAAAGCTCAAGAAGATTATGCTTCCGAACCAGAATTAGATAACGATGATATTCCCTTTTGACACAGAAATAAAAAATGTTGGAGCTACACGGAATAGTCAAGGACGGCAGGCTCTTGTTTCCCATCAGCCAGATAGAATTAAGAACGCGATTGCTGGCTTCTATGAAGAACGGAACAAGAGTAATAGAGACTCTACGGCGTGAAGGTAGGTTTAAATCATATAGTCAAGTTAAAGCCCATTGGGGTCTTGTAGTTGAAATGATTAGGCAAAGAATGATTGAACTTGGCTGGGATATATGTGGCGTAGCCCCTAATAAACAAATGATACATGAAATATTAACTTTAGCTTGTGCTGGGGTAGGTGATAGTGGAGAGATTGTAAGACTTAGCGAACAAACCTCTGTGCAATCAAGTCAATGCTTTGAGAATTGCAGGGCATGGGCGGCTACACAATTAAATCTTGATATACCCGATCCAGACCCCCGATGGAGAGAAGTCAAGGATGGAACCAGCAAGCAGAACCATACATTATGAATGGCGAAACAAGCCAGAAAAATGCACTATCGGCGGCAAAACCTGCGAGTTCAAAAGCCAGATAGAGCGTAAATGGGCTTTATATCTGCAATATCTCCACGATTTAGGTGCAATAGATGGATGGGAATATGAGCCAAAAACATTTCATTTCAAAGAACGCTATGGGATGAAGCATCAATATACTCCCGATTTTATTGTAGCAGAGGACGGCGAAATTATTTATCACGAAGTCAAGACTTCTTTGCGGCAAAAAGATATTAGTAGATTCCGCCGATTAGTAATGGATTTTCCAGAAACAAAGATGGTTCTTATCCTACCGAATGACGCCAAAAATATGAAACAGAAATTGTTAAAGCAACAAGCCTTAAAATATATAGAACGAATTGCCTATTGCAATCCATTATTCAAGAAATTCAGCATAAAGTAAACGGGTCGAGGCAAGGAAGTATTTATGAGCAAGGATGCCGAAACAGTTGAGCTTGTATGCGAAGGAGAGGGCGGGTACGACCTTAAAATCAGTTATGTTACTGATAGCATACTTATAAGTTTAGTAAATAGGTCCAAAGAAGATGATAATGCCGCTTCAATATTTGATTTTGAAACAGCCGAAAAAGCAGCTAACTTTATACTGAATGTTTGCAAAACTCATGCTAAAAAAACTAAATATCATTTCAAAGCCCGCCAAAGCGATAGGGCGGTACATGGAAAGAATATCCGATGAACGAAAACGTGATTAAATTATTAAAATTAGCAAAATACCAAATGGGTATTAGAACAATGAAATTTTTTATTGACCAAGCACTTGCCGAACTCCAAAAAGGAATTTCTAACGGGACTGAGCCGAGCGAGTTTACAAAAATACAAAGAATAGCCATACAACAATGTGTTGATGCTTATGAAACTACTGAATGGTTGCCTATTGGTGTACTTCGTCTTGAAGAAGCCTGTGATATTATCGACCGCCAAAAGCAGAGAATAGCAGAACTGGAAGGCGAACAGGATAACTTAAAGGAAATATACGATAAGTTGCATATAGACTTTGTTAATCGAGGATTAAAAATTCAAGAACTGGAGTCAGAAAATGCCAAAGACAAAGGATGATAGAATCCAAAAAGTGCTGGAAATATTAAATTTGCCAGCAGAAGAACAATTAACTTGGGTAGCATTAAATAATAATATTATACAGATTGATGTTTGGGAATGGGATGGTGTAAATAATATTGTTATACCAATTGAGATTAATTGGCGCATTCTTGCCGACCTTGCGTTCAGGATGAGGGATGAAGCATGTTCAAGAGATTCTATTTATTGGGAAAAAGCTGTTTATAAAGTTTATCAAAAGTCATTTACAAGAGAATATGATAATGTGTTTTTGTGGATGACAGAATTTGCTCAGCCGATTCACTGGATTTGTGCCTCAATAATCGCAGAGATTCTGAATGAAAAATAAAATACTATCCGTTATGATATTGTTGCTTCTATCAGGCTGTCAATACTGGTATAATCCTTCTGTAAAGCTGGAGAACGCAAAAAAGGACTATAAGTTATCTGCCCAGACAGACGACCTTGAATACTCGATGTTTCTCAAAGGCTATAAGAAAGTCGAGCCACCGAAAGAGGCCAGAAAAGACTGGCTGTTAATCGGCCTTAAAATTGTGCCTGTGGCGGGAGAATAAAAGCGCCCGAATAAATCGAGCGCTTTCCAGAGGAATAAAATGTGTAGAAAACAATTATTTGCAGCCACCGCGTTTTAGGCCGCCACGTTTTTTGCTGGGCCTTGGGCTTCTTTTTCTCGGCCCGCGTTTGTCTCTATCTGGCATTGCTTACTCCTTTCTTACCAGCAGATATGTCCTATTATAACACCTGCAATGAACGGAACAAACCAGCCATAGTCGTGACTTTCCATTATGTTTCTTAAAAACTGTGATATTGTCGGGTACTTTTTTTTGCGATCCAACCAAATATCAATAATAATAACTGCGATAACAATTGCTATGCAAATCCATTTTGTAGTTGTCATTTTCTTCCCCAATAAAGGCGGCCAGAGCCATTAAAGTTTATTTATATATTGTGGTTATTTTCTTCGCTGGCTTCTAACCGCCACTTTCTTTCGGCTTGCTCAATTCAACGAGAATATCAGCCTTAGCTCTTTCAATTTCGTTAAAAGTATCTTCCGGCCCGAAAACCTCTATCCATGCCTTTATACCAAGTTCTATAATATTTTCTCGGATAGAGTCGATAGCCTCATCTCTTTTGTGAATCCAGCGTGTGATTTCTCGACTGCATGGACAATCACTCATGGTTCTTTTATCAATCCTTCCTGTATGCAGAGCATTTCGCAGTTTACAAAATAATCGTATCTGCCAGGGCTAATAAGAATCATCCTTGTATTTACGGTCACTGGCTGATTAGGCTCAATAATCAACACCCTCTTTTCGGAGCTTATCACGTAAACCTGCGATTGTTTTTGACAGCCGCTCACGCTCACAATAAATGCCGTCAAGAGTATCAGTTTGATTAAGAGCCAATGCCTGAATATGCTTTTCTTTAAGCTGCGCATCTTTTTCCTTTGCTTCGTACAGGTCATTTTTTAACTTTAGAATCTGGGCGGTTTTCCCTGTCTTGTTTTTAAGATACCAGAGAATAATATTGCCAAGGACAGATACAGCCAAGGCTATGTAACCTATTGCCGCAAGCATTTAACTATTCCGGTATTTCCAGTTCAACACCGAAAACCTTTGCCATCATTTCAATACCCCAGTCATCCCACTTGTTGTCGGTTTTAAGTGCCTGATTGTAGAGTTCCTGCAAAAGCTTTTTCAGGCCGGCCTTGAAAGCATCTACCATCTGAGGACTCATCTGCTTTAGTAATGTAAGTAACCAAGTCATAACTATTCCTTTCTATTTGGATTGCCATTATTTTTGATTAAATTCTTTACTTCATTCAAATCGTTTTTTAGCTCCATGTGACGGTTTTCCGCTCTTTGTTCTGAATCTTTTATATATAACCTTAATTGTTTATGGTCTCGCTCGTTAGTTTCTCTAACTATACTACAAAGATTATTTCCCACTCTGGTTTTTGAAGTCCATATAATGACTCCAACCAAAATAGAAAACATTCCGCCTAACGAACTTAACAATACCGCCAAGTCAATTTGTGCTAACATTACTTTCCCTTCACCATAAAAGTTGTCCTTTCTGTTTAATTAGAAATAGTGCCAGTCTTTAAGCTTTGAAATTTTCTTCTTAGCTAACCGAAAGACATCCGTTCTGAACTGCATATCGGGAACCTTAATTTTCTCGATTCGCTTATAGATATCTTTCTCAAGCTCATCCAAAGTTTTAGCTTTGCCTGTAACCTCTGCCACAACTCCGTCAACACCAGCGGTTACTAACTTGTCATCTTCGTACTTGGCATCCAAAAGCCAGATATGGTCAAGACTGTTTATCCGTATTGGTTTATTGGCAGACTTGGCTACCCCATCATCATTCGGATACGGCGGGATAGAAACACGAACCGCTCCGAGATAATCATAACTCGGCTTTAGCTCTGGAATCTCACCTGAAGCCAGTTCCGAAAAGAACTGACCAATCTCCATATTCAAGCCCTCACACAAGGCGTACAGGGCTGAATAACCTGTTCTGGCTGTGTACTCAAGAAAGTAGGGCAGCTTGTCCTTTTCAGAGATAATTGTGTTTATATCTAAAGGCCCATTGTATTTGTACCGTTTCAGGAACGATTCCATCATCTTTAATGTCAACCTGTAAATTGTGGCCGTTGTAGGCTCCGTCCTCTTGGCCCATTTGTTCGGGGCTTTTTCCGGCCAGAACCATACGGTTGAAGAAGTACAGCCGGTATTAGGTCCATAGTCGCCATCGAGGAACCGTTTTGTCTCCAAAGTTGAATTTATACTGTTCGGTACAAGCTCACCGTTTACATACCAAGCCTCAGTTGATATTTCTACGCCCTCAATTTTTTCCTGAAGGACGAAATCAATCTTTGCCGTCCAGGTCTTAGAGAAATACTCCAGCATTTCCGCAAGGTCTTCCTGGTCGTCCGGGACATAGGTAAAGGCCGGTGATTTGTTGTCCTGTGGTTTAAAGACCCATAGTTTCTCGGATTTATTTACGAAATCTATGGCCTTATCAAAAGAGCTAAACCTCTCCCATTTCGGCATCTTTATCCCGCATAGATTCGCCAATTTCATTCCGAAATCGCGTTTTAACTCCATTGTATCGTTGAGCCTGCCAGCACCATAAACCTTAAAACCGCTCTTTTTAATCTGGTCTGCTAAAGCTCCCTGGCCGACCATGTCGAAAATACAAATAGTATCTTTAGTCAGTTTTGAGGTCGGAGAATCTATGCGGGTCAATATTCCCTTGTAACTATCCTGAGCATTCTTTTTCTTTATAAAGAAATCGCAGGAATGACCTTCATTGGCTATTCGATACAAAAGTGCTAAAGCATCGCCTGAACTTGAGATAAGTCTGAATTTCATTTGACTTTAGTTATTAAAATAGATATGCTCTAATTTATATGAGAACTGCAAAAATTATATTTTGGGTACTTGTTATACTTATTGGAATTGAATCCCTTAATTTTATAATTCGTTATTTTGTTTTTAGTCCAGAATCTGCAATTCAATGGTTCTTAAGTGAATGGAAAATAGGTTATGGAATGGCACTTTGCTTAGGTATACCAACCATTATAATCTGCTTTGTTTCATGGCTACTTGATTACCGCAAAAAATGTCATTTCCAAAAAATGATGAATAAAAATAAATCTTAGTCCTCCCGACCGACAATTTCAATTCTCTCTTTCTCCAAGGCTTCCATGAGATCTTTTAATGTATATCCTTCTTTTTTGAGATGATCCATGAACTTTAACTTTTCACTTTTGGGCATTGTTTTCCAGTAATAATTCAAAGGCACAACAAACTGCATAATCCTGTCGGATGCGCCCTGAGACGTTGTATATCTTTGAGTTTTTATCATGGTTTCAACTGCCGATTTGAAATCTCCCTTTTGAAGCAGTTCATCAATCTCCTGGTCGGTTTTTTCTTTTTCATAACCGAGTTCCGCTCTGAAGTCCCACATCATCTGCGTAAACTTACCACCTGGTGCACCACGTCTTATCCATGTTCCGGTAAAAGGCATAACCCATTCGGGCCAGGTTGGAACATATCCAGGCCGACCTGCCCATACGCTTGAAGGTGTAATACCCTTAATAAAGTATGAGGCTCTTTCCTTTATGGCTTCTAATGGCGGTGTTCCTTTGCGGCTTATCTGTTTATGCTGCCAGGCACTATAGTTAAATAAAACCTCAAAGGAATGTTTGAGCATGGGTTCAAGTTTATTGTAAAGAGTTTTGCCCGGCTCAGTAGTCCAGCCGATATAATCACGAATGTAGCGAAAGAATGGAGCTACGACATATATCCTTTGCCCCTTATTGTTATCCAGTCCCGTATCAACATCGTACCAATGCCCCTTTTCGTTCTGGAATGTAAGATGTAATGGTTCGGGTTTGCCTTTGATTGTCTTTCGCTTTTTGAGTGCGTTAGTTGCAGTCAGAAATCCTAATTGTGCGAGATTTGAAAAAAAGAGTAGTCCGAATATGCCCTTTAGAAGATGCTTTGTAAAGTCTTTACCTATCCGCTTTTGCTCCTCTCTTGGCAGGGATTTCATACCCAAACCCTTTTTGCCATAAGTGGCAGCCTTAACGACCATATCAATATTTGAAAAAGTCCAGTTCCGGGCAAAAAAGACAATAGAGCCAGCTTCACGCTGGAATTTTGTAAACCATGTATGAGGCAAGGTTCCCAAGAGTGTATTTATATAATGAGCAGCAACTTTATCAACTTGGTCTTGAATCCATTTCGGCTGCTCTTTTGCTATTCTCTTCGTAAGAAATTCAAATAGACCCAACTGGGCATTTCTTACCGTCCCTTGCCATAAATGTTCATCCGACCATTCTTCTAACTTATTGAGTGGCTTAAATATTTCTTTCCAAGTAGCAGATTCACCCATTGCTTTACGCAATTCCTGAGCTATGCCATAACCAGATTGCAATTGAAGCCCTGCACTAACCGCCCTTTCGGCCAATTCATCTTTGCTCTTATAGAGAACCTTTCCCCTTTTTTGCACAGAGATTAATTTGTATGGATTAAAATTGACCTCATCAAAAACATCAGACCAGATATTCCAACTATGGATAAGCGGGTTATACATAATCAATCGCTTTATCCGACCACGAATCGACATATATCCCCTTGTTAGCTGACCTCGACTTACCCAGGGGGAGAAAGCATCATTTAGAATTTTAGCAACTTCAGGGTCAGCTTTCGCTGGCATACTTATGAGCATTGGTTTCTCTGCCGCTTCACCAACATAAAGAAATCTTTGAAGGCCGGGAACATTAACCCACTGATATTCATTTTCCCATACTTTAAGTTTCTCTGGCTTGCGGGGTCTGCCCATAATTAGAGGCATACCATCTTCTCGCTCCATATTCTTAAGAAGCTCTATCAAATTACGATTCGCTATTGTTTTATAAAGCTGATACTTATAGACGGCATTCTTTAGGATAGGGTCTGTAATCGGGTGAAGTCCTGCTGATTCTGCCTCATCCATAGTCTTGAAAACTCTTTGTTTACCAAAGCGGAACCGTTTACCCAGCTTGCCGCCTTGTGGGTAAAGTGTCCGCATAAGACGTGTCTGGCTATCCTTATATAAATGCGGAGTATAATCTTCTACCCAGGATTGTAAGATTCCTTCCTTCTTTGCGAGGTTCTTCATCTCCTCATAGTCGGCCTTGAGGGCATTTCCGGCCTCTTTTACTTGGTCTGGAAGCTGGTCGAATTGTTCCTGATACTTTGCAGGATTATCCAAATATCTATCGACAATCTCTAACTGCTTCGATGTTGCAGGGACTTTCTTTAATGTCATTTTCGCCCAGTCTGCATACATCCCTGCCTTATTTGTTTCTGCTCTCCATTTTTCAATCGCTCCAAACACATCGGTAATAATGTCTCGCTCTGGCTCGTTGAGTTTAGCAAAGGCCGTTTTCATACGACTTGATAGTTCTTGAAATTCAGCAAGTGAGGGAATACGTGCAAATCCAGGTCTTACAACAGCAGCCTTTTTGATTTCCTTGATTTGCTCATTAACCTCATTTTCGACAGATGCAGGGACTTCATAAGCATTTGCTTGTGATGAAGGCAAGGTTTCTGTAGGTACTTTTACGATTTCTTTTTCCCTTGCTCCTTCTGCTGGTTTTTCCTTAGCTTGCGGCATAGCTGCCAGAGCTTCTTGTGATTTTTTGTATTCTCCTAAAACATTTATGTTGCTTTCAACCTTGCCTTGTGGTATATTGACAATATGGCTAATTGCTTTTGTGCTAATTGTGGCAGGCTTGTTCATCGCCGCCCTTCTGTTTTCAAGGGCAATGGACGCACTTTCTGCTCCAACAGGTGTCGTGGTTTGTTCATAAGGCAAAGAAAGAATATCAAGTGTACCACTTGTGGCAAGATTATCCAAAGAATTCCTTATAGACTTAAACGTTCTAAGTTTCAATTTTGTAGTCGCACTTGCTATATCCTTCATAAGAGAGTCGGCAGTATCGATTCTAAGGGATATGCTGCCATCTGCATTAACAAGAAAAGGTTCTTTATTCATAGACTTATCATGGAGGCTTATCTTGGTAGGAAACTTAATTTTAATGAGATTGTTCACCACATCAACGGTGTCAGGACTGATAATAGAATTTCTAATCTCCGGTTGATGAAGAGAGGCGAGCATACTACGCATCATAGAGGTTTGAGTTGGGATATCGAAATCGCTAAGTCTCTTATTTCCAGTGGACAAACTCTTGCCAAAGTTGCTAATAGATTTAATATCACCAGCCAAGCGATTCAGAGTGCTTTTCGTGTAAGGGGCATTAATATTAGGAGTTTGAGAAATTAATGCTTCTTTTTCCTCATCGGCAGTCGGGGCGGGCTTTTCAACAAGGGGCTTTCCTTCGACAACGCCTTTTTCTTGTTCCGTTATAATTTCAGGTTGTGGCGGAAAGCCCCGTTTCGCCTCTGCTATTTGCTCAAGGCCAGTTACAGGCTTTGATAATTCTTCTAATGCTCCCCGTCTTGGCACATAAACCCGTCTGCCTTGTTCTGTGATAACCTTGCCCCTTTCAAGAGGCGGCCTTGGTGCTTCTGGGGCTATCTTGGTAGGCTCAAGAGGAGTTCGCAAGCCTACGCCTCGCTGCACAACGGGAACAGGCATTGTGGGGGCTGTTTTAAATGTTGGAGAAACTCTGGCTAATGGGTATTTGCCGAATCCTTTAACTTTAACCTGCTCTGCGGGTATTGGTGCTGGCTTGGCCTCTGCCGCCGTGCCGAATCCGGCATATTTTCGCATTACTCTTTCCCATTCAGCAGGATTGCCCTGCTTTTTAAGATTTAAGGCTTTGTTTATCTCTGCTCTTGCCTGAGTTCGTGCTCTTACTGCATGTTCAGAGGCCGAGACACTCTGGTCGAAGGTTTCAACGCCCCGTAAGAAACTAACAAGCTTTTGTAATCCTACCTCACCCGCTCCGAACAAAACCCCAACGCCGCCTTCAAAATGTACGCCCTTCCAGTTTACGGGCTTACCTGTAGAAATCTTCTTTGCGAACTCTTCGGTTGCACCACGCGCACCAAAAGTCAAACCACCGCCAAGAATTGCCTTTAATGCCTGCCGTGCCGGTATCTTTGAAACACCCACACCTATTAACTTGCCTACTTGTCGCAGGCTTGTAGCGAATTTAACCATCTCGGCAGCACTCATCTCTCGCGGTGTAGGTTCGAAACCAGTTATTTTGTTTACAGCCTCACTCAAAGTATCAGATTCGGAAATCTTGCTTGTTACTACATCGGGAAGGTAAAGACCTAAACCGCTTACGGCAGAGGAAAGATAATGAAGTCCCAATCTGCCAAGTCTTTTGCCGCCTTCATAGCCTGGCATTTTTTCAAGAGTGCCGGATAATTGGAATTTTATCTTTTCTTTCAGGTCAGGACTCCATGCTTTAATCTCTTGCTCACCCTCTGTCGGCCATGTTCCCGTATAGCCTGTTCCACCGAAAGATACCCTTCTTCCCTGAGTTAAATCAGAGAATCGGCCTTGTGGCTTTTCTTCAGGAGCTTGAACCTGCTTAGCCAAATCAGGGTCTTCAAGCCAGTTCTGGGCGATTTTGGCAATACCGGCAAAGTCCTGTTCAGGCTGTAGCGTAGGTGTTACAGCTTTGGTTTTGGTAAGGTCGCTGAATCGTCCCATTATTTATTCACCTTCTTGCAATCTGCGAAGGATTTCGTTTATGTTGTTCGGGTTAAGGGTTAGAGCTTGCTTTATTTCTTGTTTGTCAATATCCTCAAGGCTTTCCCAGTACAAACCCAGCTGGCTTGCTTTGGCCTTCTGCTCCGGTGTAAATTTAGGCCATATATCCTGTATCTCTTTGGGTACTTCATAAGCCTTGCTCGGTGGTTCAAACATTTTCTGGGCTACACTTTCAATGCCGGTCGGCCTTTCTTTTCCTTTTATTCTCTCTCCCAGTCCCGGCCTATCTCTTAGCGATGTTCCTGTTGGCGCAGTAGTTGTAGGTACTGGTGGTTTTTGCCCGAACATCTCAGGATGTTGCTGATAAAACATTGCAGTAAACGGGTCCATAGATACAGGAATATTCGTTTCTACTGGCTCTCCCGTATATGGATAATCCATTCGCAACATATTTGTGTCACCCTTAAAGAATTTAGGCGTAGGCATTCTCGGCGTTATATCTAAGTCGCCATAGCCCATTCGCTGCATAATTGAACGAAAAGCCGGAGATTGCAGAACTTTCGGGTCGATTTTGCTAAAGTCAATCAATTCTCCAAGTTTCTGTTTTGCCCTTTGTGGTTCTTTTTCCGTCAATTGTTGTAATAGAGCCTGCTCAAGTTCAGAGCCACCACCTCTGGCCGGTGCAAACGGATTTAGCCTGTCAACAATACCCCCTAAGCCGGTCGGTCTTTTTGCAGTCATTTCCGAAATGGCACGTAATGCCTCTTGAAGATTAGCTTGCATATCACCTTCTCTGGCAAGTATCGGGGATACCTGTTGAAACTGCTGCTGAGTTTGCCGCTGCTGCTTGCCTTGACCATAGATTTTTCCTAACATATTTCCAATGGCTTGAGCGAGAAGGAGTTTGTTTTGTCCTGCATTCTCGCTTAAATCCTGTATTCCGCCACCACCACTAATCGGTAATCTCGGCGTGTAAAAAGGTACGTTTATCATAATTTGGTTCTCCTAACCTGCTCCTGCTGTTCCTGCTGTCGCTGATTTTCCCCCCATTCCTCCTGCTGCCATTGCAGCGATATAAGCAGCCATACCCAAATCTGTCAGCCCGCCGCCAGTCTTGACGCCGCCTGGGCTATAAGTTGCAAGGGCAAGGGCGGTATCAAGAGGTATCCCTAAGTCTGTAAGCTGCCTAATCCATTCCTGATACTGGGCATCAAGTCCGGTTTGCTCAACCTCTCTGGGCAAGGCCCCGTACTGCTGGCTTGCTGCTATTCGACCAAGTGGAGCTTGCTCACCATATTGCATAAACTCTAAAGCCTGTGGAACTACACCAAGTCTCCGTGCTCTTTCGGCTTCCTGCATCGCACCAAGAGTTTGTGCGATATTGCCAAGGGCGGATTCTTCAAGCTCTCTTTCCTGCTGCAATCTTCCACCACCGAAAAAAGCATCTCTGGCTGAGCTTGTAGCTGCAAGCCTGTCTTTGGCTCTTTGAAGCTCCCGCTCCAAGTTGGTTCGATAGGCTTGGTAATATTCTGAAGTGAACGGGTCATATTCCTCACCCAAAGTCTTGGTAAGCTCACTTTCGGCAAGACCATAAAGCGGTGTTTCGGTAGGCATTCTGCTGCTAAGATACTTATTAAGAGATTCAAGACCAAATTGCTCAAACTCACTCAAAGGAGCAGTAAGCTCACCTGGATATGGTGTACCTGCCAATGATAATCTCTCTAATGCCCCACCTTTGGCTGCTTCGGCAAGACTGCCCGTATATGCCCTTTGACCAGGAAATGCTTCCGGCAACGCTTCAACTTTTTCTTTCTTAACTAAAAGTCCCATCTTTATAACTCCTTTTTCAGAACAGGCACAAGCTCACAGTGACATTTGGGGTCGAGCACTTGAACTTAATCACTGTCGTACTCCAATCGGCAAAATCAGTTGCATCCACGTATGCTATGTCTGCTTTATTTATTTTTATTACCATAAAACCTCTCGGCACTCTTCCGAGGTGGTGAGATAGTGTCACGGTAGTATCCGCATCTCCCGTATCATCGACAGTTAATTCTTCGGAACGATTAAAAGGAATAGAGGTAATCTTCTTGAGGGCATTGAGAATAAATTTTGTAAACTCATCAGCCCAATTTTTTACACCTTCCTGCTCGATATCACTGGTGCTCGGCAGGATTTCCTTGCCGGTCAGTTTTTTCATGCCTAAAGCCTTTCACCAGCTTCCTGCCAGTAGAGAATCGCCTTTTCAAATTCTACGTGCTCACTGGATTCGGCGTTTCTAAAGCGGAGCCTGAACTTGCGGCAGTTTATTTTGAACTTAGTCACTTGCGGAATCTCAAGACTTGTACTGTCATCAAGTGTTGTTAAAAGTGTCCAGCTTTTACCCTTATCGGTAGAGTAATAAATTTGAAGGCTTGGCCCCGTATAGTATGTATCAAGACGAACTATCCGTTGGCGTGCCTGCCATTTCGTAAAAACAAAGTCTTTGGTATCGAAATAAGCATCTATGGCATTGTCATCATCATTATTCAATAAGGCCGAATACTCATATATATAACCATCTTCATCACCAAAAAGAGTTAAAGGTGTCTGGCTTAGAATGGTTCGGTCGCCTATCCGCCAGTTCAAATTTCTTATCTTATCGGTCAAGTCCCCTATTGTTGTCGCAGTTTCGAGGAAGTAATAGCCGAATGCGGTCATGGTATTATGCAGGCTGTGCTTGAACCACTTGGTAATATCGTAGTTAAAAGACCAGACCAAAGGGGTCGTGAAAAGCCAGTATTCCTTTTGCTCCTCGATGATAAGACTGAAACACTTGTTTATATCAGAAGGAATTAGCTTTGAGAAAAGCTCTTTTCTTATCGCTTTTGATATGGATACCGAGTTAATTCCACTAAAAACATAGACATCATCCCATCCGAGATAGCCAAGCTCATTTCCTATAATTGAAATCGTTCTGCCTGCGGCACATCCCATCCCCTTCGCCTCACCGTCAAATTCAAATATCTCGCTATCACTTGTGGGATAGCCGATAAGAACCGACCTTTCCTTGAATATTATTAAATGGTCATCATCGAGCAGTACCGCACCGGCAACCCAGTCAGAGCCGGTTAAATCTTTATAGCTTGCATTTCCAGTTGTCCAGTTTTCAGGGTCGGCAGTGTCCGACCATCTGTCTCGCTGATGGTAAGAATCTGAACCTTCTGTTGTTCTTAATAAGTGCAAATAGGTCTTGAACTGAATTAAATGTTTTGCTAAAGGGGGAGAGCCGCCCAAGTCCTCGAAAGTTGCACCATCATACTTCTTTATACTATCTATGCCGTTTGAGCATACCCACCACAAATCCGATTCGGTTTTCTTTCGGATATAATCATAGTAAAAATAATCGGCAGCCGTTCCCGTAAAACATTTGAAAACCCTTATGTCGTCAATTATTATGTCACATTCCCCGAAGTCCTCGGCGGCCTGCAGTCCTATAGAAGCGATAGAATCCAAGTCGGTCGTGAGTCCCGACCCATCACGCATATCGAGCAAAACCTCAGTCCATGTATCGGCGGTCAGTGCGGGAAGGTCTATTTCACGCAGCGGTGAATCACAGGCGGCGGTATTGTCTATGAGGAATTGCAGTTGGCCGGCTGTAAGGGCAATAGATGATTTTATCCAGAACCGTATGTGGTTATAGCTGCTTATATCCCCTATGGCACTATCATGGTATGCCAAAATACCAGTTGTGAAATCAGCATTCGGCGAAATTTTTACCGAATATGTCCCCTCTTTTATATCCGTATCTTCAAGCTCTGAGGTAACATTAGCAGAAGCAGTCCAGTTGATTTCGCAGTCATCAATGGATGTATGTTCCGTTAAATAGTCCCAATTCTTCGTTGATGTATTCCATTTATAAATATCTCTTATTGTCATAGTTAAGAGATACTGGCCGCCAGAGTATTTATAGAACTGGTCAATGCCCATCACTGCACCGGAAAGAGGCAGATTGCCCCCCATCTTTTTGTAGCCATAGCGTTTTTTGAGCAGACCATCTTCGTAAAAGAAGTTCTGGCAGTCCGTCATCTCAATAGAGGAAATCAGGTCGGATTGCTCATCGTAACGGATGCCCCCACGAGGGGCGAGAATCGGTTCTGTCTGTATTGGTTGCATTAAGGTATTTCCATAACCAATAATTGTGCAGGACAAATAGTTCCATAGGACGTTAAGGCGCTTCCGGCATTTTCTCGCGCCTGTAATGTGACTGTATAAGTACCCGCATTCAGACCTGCCTGTTTTGTCTTTATTGGAATTGTGTTGTTAGATGTACTAATACTAAGGTCGGCAAACTCTTTTATGTCATGTTCAGTGCCATCATCATAGCAGACTTTTATATCACCTGATTGTGCTCCTCCACCCGCAGCTAAACCAATTACGGCTTCTACAATCAATGTTCCACCAACCGTTGTAATATCCAAAGTGCAAATAACTTGATAAGATGTAGTGAGAACGACATTTGTTGTAGATGGCGTAGCTTCTACTACCTGTGATTTTGCCTTTATCTGGTCATCGGTATATTTCTTTATTGATTGTTGTGTGGCAAGTTGTGTGGCCGAATCCGAGACCATATCATCTTCATCAAGAACAGCAACGGAATTGGCAACATCAATATCTCCGGCAGAGGCAAACTCAATGGCAACCTTGCTCGGCGCATCGCTATCATCACCATCATTAAGGACAATGCGAAAGCGGCCTTTCTGGTCGTCAGAAGTCCCATCGTGTGCAAACTCGATATAACCAAGTGTTGTGACCTCTCCACCGGACTGCTCACCTTTGGCTACTATTCTTGACTCTCTGCCGCCATCACCATCTTCCTCCGTTGTGTTGTGTAGGATAGGATATGGGGTTGTACTCTTTCCTAATAGTAATTGACCGCCTTCCGTTAGCTGTCTTTCGTCACCATCTTCATCTTTCCAGAACAACTCACACTTGCTGTCATCAGAGGCTTTCGCGGCCAAAGCTATCTTGTTTTCGGCAGGTGTATCTATAGAAGCTTGTTCCCTGAAAAGGCCAATGTTAATACCAACATCCGTCTCGCCGGTGTTAAAGCCCTCGAACATACCCTCAAGACGCTCGGCAACATCGACTCGCACACCGACGATAAAGTTGTCTATCTCATAACCGTAATTGTCATTTGTCGGTGTTGCTTCGCTCCAGTCCCGTGTATATGCCATTTCTTATTCTCCCAAAATAAAAAACTCCAGAATCCCGATTACTCAGGAAACTGGAGTCTTTTTCAACCTTCCCAGTAGGTCTATTAAAAACTATTTATATTTTTATACTATATTCAAATGAGCAAAATCTCCAAAACGTTCTTTGGCTTTTTCATTATAAGTAAGCGCAGCATCTATTTCATTTTCGTAATATCCGAGATGTGTTTTTTGTATATAAGCCTCCCATTTTTTACTATTTTTACTCCAACTAACACCTTTATATTGTGAGCTTTTATTTGGCATTTTTATTCGATTATAATGATTTTGTGCAGTTACACAAATACGCAAGTTTGAACGGCGATTATCAAGACCATTATGATTTATGTGGTCTATTTGAAAGCCTACTGGGATTTCAAATAATATTTCACGGTGCATAGTTATAGTTGTATATTTTCCATTTTTATGAATACATCTCATGGCATAGAAAGTATTACGAAATTTTGCTGCACACCATTTATATTGATTAATTCTTTCATAATCTTCGTTATCGACTATTGCGAATTTTCCTTGAGTTAGAGGAATTAACTTTGACATCTTACTATCTCCTGTAATAGTTCCTGATAATATTTGTTGGGGCAGGCCAGTTCAGGATGCACTGGCTTTTCGGGAGCTACCCTATCCCAACCAATATTATAAATTAAACAATTCATTTGTCAATCTTTTTCTTTATGGTGCTAAACTCTGTCCGGGTGCGGGCTGTAATCCTTCCTCAATTCCACCCTTCTTTTTTTCATCTTCCACGATCATCTCGAAAAGTCTCTCTTTGGCTTTATCGTTAAAATATCCTGCAAGTGCATCCTTCGACCACTCAAAACCAAGTGCAGTCGCCTTCCATTCAACTATCTCTGGATAATTTTCCGTCAGGTAATTCGTGTCGTCATCGTCAGATAACGTAATAAGATACCCGTAATACTCGAAGTTTATCGTAAAAGCCTCATCGTTATTCGCACTATGGTCTGGAAGCGGATAGAACCAAATATCACCCTGGTCTATGCAGTAATGTGATGGAATACCCTTGTCGGCAATATCAACAAATTTTGTTCTCTGCTCTATCTCCGACTTGTAAAGTTTCGTTAGCTTCTTTCGACAGTCGTTGTAGTCTATAAGCTCGCAAATCCCATCGCTTTTTTCCGCTTTGAATTTCATAATGCTACTGGCTGCATCCTCTGTCGGCAGGTCGTATCTTCTCTGCTCATTAACAGTAGAAGCCTCCACCTCCGTCTCAAGAAAGCTAAAATTATGGTTTAAGGTCTTACCTGTGGGCAGAAGCAGAATACCGTTGCAAACCCAGCGTTGCGCACTATTTATCCATTCGTTCAGTTTTGCCGGAGTAAGATTTACAAAGTCATCGCCTTCAAGAGCATCATTTACATTTGTTCGTATTTCAGAGAAAGTTGACATATCAGTTCACCTTATTTTCTTGAGATAGTTACAAATTTGGGCTCAAACTCACTCTCTGGGTCTTCCCATTCGGCGGAACTTGCCGCAACGGGCTTTCGCCACAGATACCATCGTTCCACCTCATTGAGAACATCACTTAACCCAACAGAATCATGTACGTTAATGAGAAGAAAAACCCCCAAAGGATACATCTCAACTTCATCTTCTAACTGGACATTATCGTGCAGACTTACCAACAAAGGACTCATACGACTCAGAGAATAATCAGTAGCAGTCACATCATCCGAAACATTCAGAACCAAAAGCGTAAGTTTTGAATTAGCATTATCAGATAAACTAAGGCTTTCTACGACACTGACTTTTAAGAGACTTAAGCACTGTTCTATAAAATCAGTCAGCGATATGTTATCTTCGACACTGATTTTCAGGGGATTACTTTTAACCGTCTTGTCTTCCGTTAAGGAGACATTATCAGAGACACTAATAATCAAAAAAGACCATAAAACCTTAACATCTTCACTGAGAGATACCGAATCTGACACATCAACTTTCAGCCATGCCAGATTACCAATCGTGCTTTCAGTCAGGGATATTGATTCGTATGCCTCTGCTTTTAAGGGGCTTAGAAACTGATTTATGCAATCAGCCAGTGATACGTTATCGTCAACGCTTAATTTAAGGAGAGTCAGGGCTTGATTATTGAAGTCGGATACCGAAACGCTATCGCCCACATTTATAAACAAATAGCCAATAATAACATTGAAACCTTCGGACAAAAACACTTCGTCCGATACGTCAATTTTTAGAAGAGATAACTTGCCAGTTATGTAATCGGCCAAAGATACTGAATCAAACACGCTTGTTTTCAGCAGGCCAAAAAACCCATTAACATAATCGGTAAGACTGGCACTATCAAAAACCAGCAGTTTCAGCGGATTGACAAATATACTTAGGTAATCGTTAAGATTAAAGGTATCAAAGACCGACAGCTTCAAAGGGTTGCTCTTGACTGTTTTTTCTTCGGTTAGTGAAACATTGTCGTGAACACTAATAAAAATAGGCTTTACATCGTAGAAGTTAAATTCGGACAAATAGAGATTTTTACCTGAAATCGTTTGCTGGACTCTTGCCTTGCTGACTGTCTGCTCAGAACCTATTTCTATCTCTATCCAAACTCCTTCTGCGGGGTTTGTGACATTGTAAATATTGTGCCAGTCCTCACTATAATAAACATCGACCCTAACGTTGCAGCCCGAAGTAGTAAATGTTGCGATATAAATTCGTACCTTATTACATACTATGGCTGATGAAAGAAGAAGCTCCAAATATTTGTTGTAATTTGTAAACAGATTTGTTGCGAATGTTATGGTACTATCATCGTAGGCGTAATTTTCATACGACCATCCACTATCAGGGTCACTATAACTGGTTGGAGAAATCCATCCCATTTTATGTAGTTACCTTAGACCAAGTTACTGAAGAATCGCCTGCCGGCAGCGACCATATCGCAGTTGATTCATCTTCACTTTCCGGCCTTTGCCAACTGGCCGAATCGGCTCGTCTCCGTATAATATCACTTACCGAAACGGAATCGAAAACGCATATCAAAAGGCCATAAAAAGGCTTTTCAGCAGATACATTGTCACCCAGCCCAACAACATCGTAAGCGATAACACGAATCGGACCGATAAATACTCTGGACAAAGCATCGACAGCCTGAATGCTATCGTAAACATTGACGTTAATGTTTAACCTGAAAGTCACTACTGAAACAGCATCCGCCGTTTCAATGCTCTCGTATAGACTTATCAGAAGTGGTGTGACATGACACAGAATACTATCGGAAACCGTCAAATCTTCGGAAACGCTCAACAATAACAAATTCAATTTCACATCTTCGGAATCAGAGAGAGATATGCTTTCGTCAATACTGATTTTCAGCAGACTTAGAAATTGGCTTATAGATTCAGTTACAGATACACTGTCATTCACATTCAGTTTAAGCAGATTAAGAAATTGATTGTTGTATTCGGAGACCGAAATATCTTCATACAAACTGACCTTTAGCTGTGCTAATCTGGCGGTTAAGTCTTCAGACAAGGATAATTCATCATAGACATCTGCGAAAAGGTAATTGAGAATGATATTAACATAATCTGCCAGAGATATATCGTCCGATACGCCGGCTTTCAACTGTGCCAGTCTGTTAGTTATGTCCTCAGTTAAAGATACCGAGTCATACAATTCTAATTTTAGCGGATTAAGAAAACTATTGATGTAATCAGCAAGGCTGGATGTATCGTAAACCGATAGTTTTAAGGGATTGCTTTTGATTGTCTCATCTTCAGTCAGTGAAATGCCGTCGTAAACATTTACCGAAAGCGGGCCGGTCACAACAGAAGTCGCCGCTGTCCATAATTCAATCGGCTCTTGATCAAACATGCAGAATGGATCTCGGTAAAGTAGAGCAATTTCAGAGGAAGACAAGGCGCGATTGTAAATTGATACATGACTAATCAGTCCTTTCCATATATTATCTACAACCACGCCTCTTGAGTTACCATTACCAAAGTGAAGTTCTTCGCCGACATCCAAATTCCCAGCGGCAGTATGACCGCTCGCACTTGCTACCAAGACTCCATCCAAGTAAAAATACATACCTGCTGGATTAAGTACGACTATAATTTGATGCCATAAATTATCGGCTTCGATAGTAGTGTAAGATACAAGGTCAAAACCAGCACCCCCATCTCCGCGTATTCTAAAATATAACTTATTTGCTGTACCAGTTATAGCCCCTGTATTGTCATCAAGACCAATTTGTAACACAGGGTCATAAGTTCCTGCCTCATAAGTCATGCTGACAAGTTCCTGATAATCTGTCGATGTTGCAATATTTTTAGCATAAGCAACAATAGTCAATCCTCGACCAGCTGTAATGCTGCCAAAGTTATAAATGAATTTAGAATCCACGTAATCTGTCAGGTTTGCGATTTGAATTGCTGAACCATATTTTCCAGATGACCAAGAGCCAACTAAATCACCAGATGGATAACGGCCGCTCGCATCAAAGACCTTACCACCGCTTCCTTCATTAAAAAGCCAGCATCCGACAAGACCACGCGAGAGCGGATGTCCTCTATTTACTCGAATAAATTTTTGAGGTTTCAGTATCATAATTTTATGAAGCTACCGGAATCGTAGCAGTGCGATACCTTGTTGTGATGGTTACGGCACTGCTTTCTGTAGTATTATTCCAGTCGTGCATAACCTTGAACTTGCCATATTGTCGCGGGTCAACGAAAATACGTTCTCTCCTTGTTGCATTTTGAGTAAATACCATCTCAGGGCCATTTACGATATCCGCTTGAACTTGATACGTTTCGTTACACTCACCGAGAATAGCTATCTCAAGCCCTCCCGTTGCTTTAGCATGGTCGGAATAGGTAGCCTCTATCGAGACTTCGCATCCTGCTTTGCCATCAAGGTCTATTTCATCACTAATTTCAAGAATCGTGCCAGCAGTTGTTAATGTAACTGCCTCAACTCCACATTGTGCCCATGCTCCCCAGTTATATCCTGTATCAGCCATCTTTCTTCCTTTCTTGAGCTATAATAGCGGGTACTGTCGGCCCGTTTGAAGGTCTATGTGGCGACAGAAAATGTTCGTATCGCAGAGGAACGGATATTTCTTTCTGCCTATTTTCGGCCAGCCGGAACGCCTAAGAACATTCTGCTCTATTACACGCTTGCACCATGCGAGGTCTGATGTCCCCGCTTCCTGTTTCCAGCCGTGATTACTGGCGTCAAACCATGACCTGCCAGGCGTTTCAAATATCTTTCGAACCTTTCGCGGCGGGTTTATGCCTACAACATATTCCTCACTCTCCTGCCACATTAACTTCAGGATTGAGCAATGAATCAAAAGACAGCCGGTAGGCACACCATCCGCCCATACTTTCTCGCCTAACTTGAAGCCATCAAAAGCACCGTTGCCATGTCCACGATAGAGTACAGGCTCCTTATGCGGAGTCTTTAGATAGTAAAGACCACTGACAACCGGAATCGTAGCGTCTTTCATGTAGTGATTGAGCCTGATAAACAGGTCGGGCGGAACAATTACATCGTCCTCATGCAATAAAACCCATTCATAGTTCTGGCGGATAGCCTCGTCCGCGATAACATTCTGGGCATCGGCAACGAGATAGTGCATGGGGATAACAGCACCTATCCCGCAGGACAAATGACCAGCAGACCAGTTACAGGGCACTATCTGACTGTAGCGGGCGACAGACCATTCCAAACGCACAATTCCCAAAGAGGCTGTGCCTATCAGAATCCTATTTCTCGGATTGCCGTTCGCTCCGCTGTAAATCAGCTTTGTTTTTTCTCTTGATTTCGACTTTGCACGCATCGCTAATACTCGCTCTATCACTTGGAGTTTTGGTTTTCGGTATCAATTTGATAATCAATGTTTTCATTTAAGTATCTGTAATTCTTAGTTTTTCTTCTTGCCAATTATCAGGGTATTTTGACTTAAGATATTCGTCCCCAAATATTGTAAAGGTTAGTTTTTCTACATCTTTATCTGATTCTTCTTCATTGTCTTTTATGACAATATGACAATGCCGTATTTCATTTTGCATTTTTACGTGGCTCCAAAATAACTTCTATACAGCCTACCGGATTAGGCATATTTCTAACTATCTTCCAGGGCTTTGTGCCGATAGGAGCATGGACAAAATAAGCATAATCAGGGTCAAAGAAAGTAAACGTCAATTCGTTAGGACAGCCGTAATGGGCAGGGTGAGCAGCATCAAGATAGGTTCCGGCATAAGGGCAAGAAATCAAAAGCTGACCGTCCGGCTGAATTATCCGCCACAGTTCGTCCATCACAGCGAACCGATACTTCGGCTCTATATGCTCCCAGCAGTGCGATAGCAAGACCTGAAAGCATGAATTGCTCGGCACAGGCCAGGGAATCTTCTGAATGTCGTGGACAATATCAACACCAGGCAGTTTTTGAATATCAAGCCCTATCCAGCCCTTCTGAACATTAAATCCGGCTCCCACGTCCAGTCTTGCCCCAGACTTTTTCTTGAAAAGTTTGTTGTATTTTTTAGCTGGCATTGCAAACCTATTATTTAAGATATTTAAGAGGTAGTATATCTCAATTCGTAACTGCAGTTGATATCCTGGTCAGTTCCGAGCGAGGATGAGGCAAACGTATTACCAGCAATTATGCTGCCATCCGAAGCTGCAAACACACCGATATTCTTCAAGGCCGCCACTGAGCCGAGTGTACCATCAAAAGAAACGGACATACGAGCGGTAAGACTGCTCAGTATAGATGAGTATGCAAACTCTGACCAATACTTGCTCAGGCTGCCATCCAGTTCTACTGCGCTCGAAGCAGGAACATCGCCCGTACCCAAAAGAAGCCCTGCCGCCTGTACTGAAGCCGCATTCCCTATAGGTGCTGCACAAATGCAGTTATTAAGACCGTAATTGGTAATCTGGTTTTTCGCCCATCCGCTATCGCCGCGTATTTTGCCAGTTTTCTTATCGACAATCTGGACACGGAAGAAACCATTTAAACTAATCCTGTCATTCTTTCTCATTGTTATTTTCTCCTTAAGTTACTGTGTTTTTTCTTTTGGTATATTTTCTTTTTTGCCTGACTGGTTCAAGCTGACTATATTCAATAAAATCTAAAGGTTTTACTGTGACTACCTTTTTTGGAGGGTCTGTTTCAAAATAAATACCACCATCAATTATTTTTGGGTCTGTCATCTTTCCACCTTTTGTAATGTTTCAAAAATGCTTTATAAACTGTTTCCGCCCGTATATTGTGGGCACATCTTACGACTTCTACATCCAGCATCCCCTTGCCTTCAGGATTGGGTATTTTCAGTATCTCTTTGGGACAGCTATTAGTGTAGATTAATTTATGGCAGGGGTGACACTTGCAGTTTTCCGGCTTGAGACTCGTGCAATTCTGCCAGTATTTTGTTAAGTTTTCCTCGGAAGAATGACTCAAAAATACTATCTTGGGCGTGTTGTAGCACGAAGCAGCGTTGAGTATTCCAGTCTCCGGCCCTATTACAAGGTCTGCATACTTTGTCAGCAGCATTGCATCCCGAACGGTAATGACACCGGCTTTGGGTATGACATTTTTGCCTCTCGGCTCTATCTTCTGGCAATCGGTATCACCGACCATGACGATTCTTACATCATCGTGGTTCTTGGCGATTTCACCAACGATAAAAGGCGTCCAGGGATAATGCTTGTGAAAAGATGAGCCACACAAAGACCATTCAATCAGAAAGTAATCTTTAAGTGCATGACGGAAACTTCTGACCATGTATTCTTCAAGTTCTGTGAAATGAAGTTCCGGCAACTGGCCTTTCATCTTCGGAAAACCGGCGACCTCCATAGTCTTGTCTATGTAGTTCACATTGCATTCCATGTGCCTTTTATTGTGTGGCCAGTCAAAAGCATCCGTACCCTCCAGCTTCAAGAGGCTTCCCTCGACCGAGCCACTGAAGTTCACGACCTTTTCAAACCCTTGCCCTATCTCTTTCCAGTATTCACCCAATTCATCAATCGGGATTACATCTTTAGGCTGAATCAGAAATTCATCTATATACGGACATTCCCTAAGTACCTGTGCGGAATACTCGGTACAGTTATAAACGATGTGATAGCCCTGTTTCTTTAGCTCTCTAAGTGCGGGAGTCACCCATACGGCATCACCCAGAGCACCTAACCTAACTATAAGACATTCCTTATTCGTTACTTTCTTACGAGGGAAAACAAGCGACTTGTATCCATTTGGCTTAAATAATAGCTCAAAAGGTCTGCGAAGCAGTGATACCTTCTTTTGGCATACAAGTAACCAACTATATTCATTTGATTCGTTATGTCGTGTAGCTGAAATGAGTTTTGCATTACCGAACTTCTCGATAATCTTCCAGACATCCTGCCAGTGAAGGTCTCTTTTATGGTTCGGATTAGCTCCTGCCGTTCCGATTCGAGGATAATAATCCGGGTCGGGCCCGTAAAGAATCAGATAGCCCCCATACCTTATAACCCTCCACCACTCAGACAATGCCCCTTTTATATCGTAAAGGTCTTCGAGACAATGCGAACTAAAGACATAGTCGAAATAATCGTTACTGAATATCTTAAGAGCCTCCGGCAAGCTAAGGTCAATAGCCATCTGTGCAGCTTCACCTGCAATGTCAATTCCTATGGCTTGCGGGCAGACCTTTTCATTGGCACATCCTAAATCAAGGCCAACTCCCTTGAGGTAGCTTACAATTCTATGCCTGCATTTGCGGACTTCGAGACCCTGAGATAATTCAAGAGACCACATAATATTTTCTTGCTACTTGTTTGTTTAAGATTTTCTGCATCGCTTACATTTGACGTGATTTCTTTTATCTGTCAAATCATCTGGTATCCAGCAAAGTGCGCCACAAGCAGCTACCCAACGATTCTTAAATCTTTTCGCATAATGTTTCATTATTTACCTTTCTTAGAATAACTCCTCTATCTGCGGGTAAATTAAACTTGTATCGTATTTGCTTACGAAATTAAGATAATCAAAAGAATCGTAATCGCCCTCTAATATTTCGAGGGCTTCATCTATCGTGTTAAAGATAAGGTTTTCAGGGAAAAGGTCTTTAGCTCCAGGCCAATTATGTATTAAAGGCTTTATGCCGACCGCCATGCTTTCAATAATTGCATTTGGGTGACCTTCGACAATGCTCGTATTCAAACTGAAGCTCTTATCTGCCAGAAAGCCCTGAACATCATCATAATTCTTCATCGGGGCGATTCGGTTCTCTGCTCTCATAGCTTTTGTAATGCTGTCGAAATAAAATCCGGTTCGCGGATCGCCCTTCGTGCCAGCCGGATAAATCGAGTAGTCATAAGGCATATAGAAAGCGAACTGAGCCAAAAGCTGAACGCCTTTTTTGTAGCAAAGACTGTTTACCCATGCTATTTTCTTGTTCGGACTTCTCTTTACAAACTTCCATTCATCGAGGTCGATAGCATTGGGTATAAAATGAGTGGGCGTCTTAAAGCCGTCCTTGATACCTGCGGCGGAGTTAAGCGAATCTGCATTTGCAAGAAAACACTTTCTTATAGAATCATTGACGAAAATCAGATGGTCAATATTAGGCCAGTTTATCTGCCAGGGATACGGAGTGTCCCAGAGTTCATAGCTTCGCAGGTATGCAATGTACTTTTTGCCTTTTTTCTTTTTCTGCTCGCTGCAATGCTTGAGAAAGCCATCCGACCACATGAAAAAGACAATATCCGCCCAATCAATTACATCTTCAGTATTTTTACCATTTACTTGTCTTGGGTATTTATAGACCTTGACATCGTATTTCTGGCCGAAGTATGTCTTGAAATACCTCAGCCAACAGTTCTCCCAAGGGCTGCAAAGTAAGATTTTTGTTTTAGGCATGGTCTTTAAGCTACTTCCAAAATGGGATGCTGGGCAATTTTAGATATCTGGCTCATAGATTCTTCAATGGTGACTAAATCTGTATAGTCTATGTCTGTGCCAGTTTCTAATTTCTTGAATAGTGCATAGTAATAAAACATCTCCTCAAAAGGCTTGTCCTTCATCAAAGAGGACAGGTATGTAAGCATCATAACTGTATTATCAACACGAGGTTCAAACCGAATGGATTCCCATAGCTTGAAGAGTGTACCCTTTCTGGTAAAATCATGTGTCAATTCATTACCACGCAGCATCATGGTATTGTCCTGACCACTATGGACAAACCAGTCGTGCTTGAAAATATTGGCTATGATTTGCCTGCTCAAACGCTGGTTATAAAGACTATTGGCTACGCCTTTAGGCAATCTTTCAGCTATGATTTCAAGATTTCTGGTCACTGACGTTTCCAAATATGGACATCGTGAGAAAGGCGGTTCAAGCTCCCACTGAATGATTCGCCAGTCACTATCAAACGAGACGGAGCATACATTCTCATCCAGCCTGAAAGAATGACTTGGAATATTAATTGTATTCAGGAACCGATTCAGGCCGAAGAAATAACGTATATCAAGCTTGTTCTGCACAAAGTCCATCCAGTACCGGATAACTTCATTCTTCATCTCGCCGAGCGAGGCCGTATTGCAGAATAGCTCAAAGTGACTATCAAGAACTACATCCACAAACTTAGTGGGAATAAAGATAAAATCGTAATAATCAAGAGCATTTTCAGCAGCATCCATTGAGGTTACATAGTAAGCCCTCGCATTAGGAAAATTCAGTCTCAAAAAAAGCGAAGAAAAGTAAAGTGCTTCAGGTATATCTACAATAAAATAGCTGACATGAGGAAAGAACAGTTTCATCGTGCGGGCAAGTCCACCGTAACCTGCTCCAAGCTCGATAACATTAAAATTATCACAGGAGAACTGGCAATATTTCTGTATCTCTAAACTCAGAGCAACTGTACGCAGAAAGTCCGGCGACAACATACGACCGCATCCACGCATTACACAATTCTGCGGGTTGGAGACGAAGGATTCCTGTATTGAAAAATCCAAATCATTCAGACCATGCAGATAATCAACATACCAGTCCACCATCCTGTTTTTCAGGTCTGTATTTGGCGTGTTAACCAAGAACATATCCGTGTTTTGGACGGCATTAATCTTTTCTTCAGCACTATCATCCCTGTAAATAATCTCCTGAAGTTTACCTATATTGGAACCACCCCAGAAATAGTTCAGGGGATATGACTTCTCATATCCAGTTTCTTTGTAGATAGACTTTATGTTCTCGAAAAACTTTTTAGTCTCTTGGAGAATGTCATTTGCCATAGTGTATCGAGTAATACTGCTTGCCGAACTCTGCTCTCAATCTATCTATCTCCTGATGGGCTTCTTTACGCCGCTTGGTGGAGATAGCACCATCCCATCTGCGGTACATTACGAGGGGAACACTGATTCGTTTGAACTTCAGACCTTTGCGATAAAGCTCGAACCAGAACAGATACTCAGCCATTATCGGGTAATCTTCACGGAATCGAGAATCGCCTATTTTCTCCCGCCTGACGGCCGTACTGAAGGTGTCGATGTAATTGCCGTAATTGGTAAGGAAATCAATATTAAACGGCGGGGGAGATGAAATCTTGTTGAATCTGTTTTTCTCATTGATTCCGATATAGCCTGCATAGAAAACATCAAAATCCTTATACTTATCCGCGTACATGGCAAGGATTTCACACTTTTCGAGCAGCAGCACATCATCGTCATACGCCCATGTAATTAGCTCGCCCTGTGCCGTATCCAGAGCTTTATTGGTTATTTCGCTGGTCGTAAGACCAGGTTCCGTGACCTTTATGACCTCAATGTCCTTGAGTGTTTGGTATCTTACTGATTCGTCCGCCAGCTTGCTCATCCAGTTGTCCCGTATAGAGGGGTATACAATTGTCATTTTTGGCATACTCTCTCTACGTAATCCTTTCTGTAAGTACGGCCTTGATAGAATTGTTCACCAAGTTCCATCCTTATTCTTTCATGCTCCTGTATTTTTTCTTCGTGGTATTTTGCCGTGCGGGAACCTGACCATTCCCTGACAAGAGCCAAGGGGACTCCAATCTGCTTGAATTTCAGTCCTTTTTGGTACAGGTCGTAGAAGAAAAGATACTCATCGGTCAACGGATAATCCGTGCGGAACCTGATATCACCTATCTTTTCCCTTCTTACCGCTGTGGTAATCGTGCTGATGAAATTACCCATAGAAACAAACAGGCCGATATTGAAGATTGGCGGACTCCAAATCGCCATGAGCTTATTGTTTTCATCAATAATAATATGACTGGAATAAAAGACGTCGTAATCAGGGTATTTGTCCGCATACATCGCCAGAATCTCGCATTTTGAAAGAAGGAGAACATCATCATCGTATGCCCAAGTCACCAATTCGCCTTTGGCGATATCCAAAGCTCTGTTCGCAGCCTCGCCAGGCGTTATATCAGGGTCTCTAATCTCTAATATCTCCATGTCCTTTAGCGTCTGGTGCCGAATAGAGAGCATGGCAAGCTCGCTCATCTTGTCGTTTCTTATCGAAGGGTAGATAACCGTCATCTTGGGAGACATTTACAAAACACCATGAAATTGTATGACTCTTTTCGTGAGATAGCGTAATTCTCGAACCTTATCAGCTTAAAACCAAGAGATGTAAGTATGTTTATCAGTTCCACTACGGTAACGACTTCATCTATGGGCTGGCTTGGGTCGGTCTGCTCCGGCTGATTGAAGATTAAAAGACCGGAACCTTTGACTGTTTCCGAAATATTAACCAAACTCATATAATGCTGGTCAAAAGGTATATGTTCCAGAACATCAAAGCAGGTGACAATGTCATACTTATCATCCGGCAGTCCCGTTAAAATATCCCTTGCTATAAATTCCGTCTGTGGAAACCTCTTTTGCTGAGCTTCAACGTCAGTATCAACACCAGTAACATGGGTGAACATACTCATAAGAAATGTCAGGTAACCATCCCCGCAGCCGACATCAAGAACGCTAAGGCTCAACTTGAGATAAGGCAGAACAAGACTCATTATCACCTGTTTTCGTGGGGTAATTTTGAGCTGACTGACTTTTTGCTTATAAAATTCTTTAACTTCCGCCGTTGTCATACACTATATTTTTTGATAATTTGCATCCAATTAGCCAATATTAAGCACCCTTTATAATCTTGTAGAACTCCTCTAAGACGTGGATATGCTTCTCCATCGTATAATCGAGCCTGTGATTAAAGACGTTTTTCTGTAGTTCCTGTCTTTCGTCCCATCTTGACTTGATTTCATCCACACTCTTGACCGATATACCAAATCCATTCTCCTCTACGAACTTGCCGACCTCCTCGGCGTTCAGTGCGATAACAGGGATTCCGCCGGCGAGATACTCGAAAAGCTTGTTGGGAAAAGCAAGATTCCATTCACGATATTCAGAAAGATTGCCGCATAGCCCCCAATCGTGAAAGCCCAGATACATCAGCATTCTTTCGTAAGGCAGGCCATCGTGCAGGATACAGATATCCTTGTAGCAGCTCTTTACTTTCTCATTGCTGGCTTTGGGTGAATAAATATGGAAATCCAAGCCAGATTCCTTGAAAGCATTGCACAATTCGACATAGGTGCAGTAGTGCATAAAATCCGCTTGCTCCGGTGTATCTATTCTTCCCTCGTAAACTATGCCGCCTACGGATCGCCAGCTATTAAATTGATAGAACTGCTCGTTTACGTAAGAAGGCAGAACACATGAGGGTTTTGGGCTTGCGATTATCTCTTGACATTTCCGACCTACGAATACCAAGCCATCAGCCACATCGAATGTTAATCTTTCTTCCGCCGATTTGTGCCTGTCCTCGGTACTCCTGAGAAACATCGAGTCGTGTATATCGAGAACTGCCGGAATGTTCGGCAAAACTTCTTTTGCGACAAGAATCGGCCATGAAGGTTCGTTATGGACATGGATTATATCTGCGTCCCGATGTAACCTAAGTGTCTCTCTTAACTGGCTTGCAGTGGCAAACTGGCTTGCTGTCGTACACTGTGGAGCTATGCTCGGTAGTTTATTGCCTACAATATGGACTTCATGCCCCTTATCCAAAAGGGCTATCGCCTGCTTCTGAAGCCGGACGCAGCAGTGAAATCCAATTTTGACAATTTTTATAATCTTGTCCTTAACCGGCAAGTTATGGGAGCGACCCAAAAAGAGCCGCTCCCTAAAATCCAATTTTCCCCACTATGCTGAATCGTAGGTCTGTTGATAGTCAAAGAAGTAGAAGAACGAACCACTATCGCCAACTACCTTGACTCCCGGCTGGACAACCTGATTCTTCGCAATTGTCGTTGCCGTCTCCGGCGCACAACCAGTAGCCTCACCACTACCCAACGATGTCTTGCCAGGAACAAAAGTGGCTAATTCAGTGCCGCCTTCTGTTCTTAGCATGAATGAGGTCGATGAGGAACACACTATATCACTGGCCGCCGAAATAATACCAAACCTCACCAGCTTGGCCTTAAAAGGCAACCGGAAGAACTCTTCTGCAACAACAGCAGAGGCACCTATATCATCTTTGGTAGGGAATTTATGTGTCTGAACCACGCTATAGCGCGGGTCTGTATATGCTTCGCCTCCCATATTATTTCTCCTTAAAATGGATTAGTTATTTAGTTACAAAGACCGTTACAGGCTTGTTCCGTGAATGATGTGTGGAGCCCAGCCTTTGTTTGCATCAATGCTGTCGCCAGTACCAGAAGCACCGCACCAGATAATCTTAAAGGCCAGATATGCCAGCCACAGTATCCACTTCTGACGACCACCTTCCTCTTCGTAGGACCTCATCTCAGGTAACATGGAATCCAATTCCATCACGGAGTCATCACCGAACACAACAGACTCGCCATACACGGAACCAAGAGAGTTCGACAGAACATTTGTGTCCTGGACGAACCGGCAGTTGTAAACCTTGCCGGCCTCAGCCGTTAATCTCTGCTCCGGCTTGGTGTAGCGATAAACATCCTGCCAGTTTGTATCATCCTTAAGCCCGCGAAGTGCATTGACAGAGGCTATACAAACATAGTTGCCTTCCTTGTCATACGGTGGAACCTTCCAGCTTGCTAACTGGTCACACATATTCTTGACGTGAAAGACATTAAGGTTGCTTGTAGCCGTTCCACCAGCAGTGCCGTTCGTGGTCAAAGTTCCGGCTGTACTCGTCGAGCATACGTACTTGGCCAAGGTAGCCCTGAACTGTGTGGCAACCGCCCGGTCGAGAGTGTCGGCCTGATGGTTCCTCAAAACCTTATGAAGCATATTGTCAACGTTGTATTCAGCCAAGGTTTCGAGCTTTTCTGTAAAGGGAATTTTTAAGCCATATTCACCGATTGTGGCCGTTCCCCGTGCGACAACAACCTGACCTATCGGCATGGTTGATGTTTCTGTCAAAGTGCCGTGAGTGCCGGGGATGTTGCCATACTTCGGGAAAACTACCTCATAGCCTTTATTCTTACCCCATTCTTCTTTATTTGAAACAAACTGCCGAAAGCGATACATACTAATGATACGGCGACCACCG
>Ga0315549_1000326_pt1 | contig 57702 bp, 45 predicted proteins | sample SalMarSW160200MG_FD_203101 | JGI IMG/M metagenome (GOLD analysis project Ga0315549, IMG submission 203101) | Salt marsh sediment microbial communities from the Plum Island Ecosystem LTER, Massachusetts, United States - Salt Marsh Sediment SW1601-200 ...
GGCAGCATAATATCGAGTATAATCAGGTCGGGATTTTCGGCCAGTGCTGCATTGAGGCCCTGTTCGCCATCCCGAGCGGTCTTGACGCGATAGCCCTTTAACTCGAAGTTATCCTCCAGGCCCCGCAGCATGGACGGATCGTCTTCAATTATCAGCACGCTTTTCATTGAGTAATCCTTTCCTGTTCGGGCCTAATTAACGACCGGCAGTCTGATGGTGAAGCTGCTGCCTTGTCCGGTTTTACTATCCGCAGAAATTGAACCTTTATGGGCATCGACGATGAATTTCGCAATGCTCAGGCCCAATCCACAACCTTCTACACGACGCGTAAGGCTGCGGTCAACCTGATAAAACCTCGTAAATATCTTCCTGACTGCACGGCGTGACATGCCGATTCCATTGTCAGAAACGCGAAAACAAACCGAATCATTCTCTCTGAATACTCTCAGCTCAATGTACTTGTCATCATAAGAATATTTGTACGCGTTGTCCAACAGATTCACAAGCACTGTCACCACCGCATCACGGTCAGCCAGCACTTCCGGTAAATCCTCGTTGATTTCCACTTCAAATCTGCATCGGCCTTTGCTCAGTTTGGTCTTAACCGCCTCAGCAGCGGCACGAGCAATTGCAGCAGGATGGGTTCTAAGGATTTCAAACGCCTGCTTGTTACGCTCCATTCTTGAAAAGGTAAGGAAATTGTCAATCAATCTGCTCAATCTTTCGTTTTCTTTTGAAACCAATTGTAAATATTCCGTCACTTGCTGCTGGCCCTTTACGTTACCTTCCAACAGCGTATCCACCAAGACGCGCATCGAGGCCAGCGGTGTTTTCAATTCATGTGAAACGGTTGCAATAAAATCGTTTTTTAGCTTATTTGCCTTTATCTGTTTTCCTACAACCTGCACAGCTAATAATCCGGCTGCAATTATCACGGCAATAGCCAGCAGTCCCGTCCACATATATATGACAGCCTGTCGGCCGGCTGCTCTTTCAAAGATATCGGAATTGGTAAAATGAATTTCAACGTACCATCCTGGAAAAAATTTTCCCAACGGTGCTTTATAAAAAGCAGCACTTTTCGGGCTTTCCAAACCGCAGATATGCTTACCAGAATTATCTGTTACTCTGTAGGAAACGCCGGCTTCATTAAGAGCATCTCGGCATACATCAAAGTCAAGATTGAACCTGTCTGCTTTCTGTAACAATAGGTACGTCTTAGCGCCTATGGTGTGATACATCCCGAAGACATCTTCCGGCAAGCTTAGCTTGCGAAGGCTATCTTCGGACCAGGAACCAAATGTCGTGGCAAATGCAGGCTGATCAAACGTAGCAGCAGCAGCAACTTTACCGGCACGATATGAATCTAATACCGTAGATATTTGTTGTTGCAGTTGCTCGGTCCAGCTCCATTGGAATTCTTCAATTGTATCCAGCGTCGCACGCAGAAGCGATACCATTTTTAGTGCATCCTCTTCAGACCAGGGCTCTGTTGCCGACGCAGTATAATATTTGTCGAGAGCTGATGCGGCTAATGCCTCGGCTGAAAGCAGGTCTTTTGCCTTTAGAACCTGCGGTTTCAATTCTTCAGCCCATTTGCTTTCTTCAGCTATTTCGAGCGATTTACGCAGAAGAAAAACCCTCGTCCCTGACGGCATTGGTAAAAAGCCGTAACCGCTGTCGGTAGCGTAATTGATGGCAGAGCTTATCAGATTGTGCAAATCGGATTGCGCCAGACCCTCTTCGCTTTGCTTGTTCAGATTTACCAGTAAGATTCTTGCCCGAGCGATCAAAGCTGTGACAGATGAATTTTTATTTTCAGGAGCTTGTTCATAAGCTATTTTTTTGCATAGAGCAACTGCCCGTTCAATTTCTCCCAGCTTCCTCAGGCACCTAACCTGGCCCATTAAAGCACTATAGCGTGTGTAGTCATCAACGAAAGAATTAGAGATTCGTTCATATAATCTTAACGCTTGTACAATATCCTCTTCAGTAAATTCAAAGTCCCATGCCTCGTTGAACTCATCTGAAAATTCAGCCGGTGGCCCTCCATCTCCGGTAATCGGATAAAGCAGCCTTCCATTGCTGTCAAAGATAATAATCGCATCGCATATCCTTGAGCCGCCGGTTTCGTCTCGTCCCACAAGCCTCTCAAAGACCTCAATAGGCTGACGTTTAGTCATCGCTTGTTGTTCGAGAATTCCTATTCGACTCAACCAAACGTCATTAAAAGTATTGCTCAGTGTCTCCAGCCGCTGCTTGTACACGTCGGTAAGTTTTTGCTTGATAGCCAGACGTTCGTTCTTGACCGCCCGGCTCATAAACCAAAGCAAGCATACGGTGGGTAGTATCACTGCTATCGCCATCAGCAATACCACCCACCTCAACTGGTTATAACCACTGTTTATCTTTGCTCTGGTCTTCATATACTAACCGCTTAGTCTGCCTTGACTAAGGCCAAAATCTCGCCTTCACCGAGGGCATAATTGTAAATGCGCACGTCATCGATAAGGCCATGCCAGAATCGTTCAGTTTCTTCTGCATTTTCGCCTATATAAACAGGATAGTCATTGACATTGATACTGCCGGGAGCGTTCGACGAAACGTCTAACTTGCCGTCAACATATAAATAGAGCTTCGAGCCGTCATATACTCCAGCGGCGTGATGCCATTGGCCATCATTTACGTTCACTTTTCCAAGGATATTGTTCCACTGGGTATCGGGTACGTTTAGACCGGAGCAGGCAAATTCGAGACAATTAGTGCCACTATCTCGCTGGAGCCTCCAGGCGCTATCACCCTTAGTGACGATCGCCGACCAATCATTCTCGAACCGGCTTACCTTTATCCATGCTGTTACGGTAATAAGCTCGGTTATGTCAAAGTTCGATTTGCGACCAAGATTTACATAATCACCATTGCCATTAAACTCCAGCGCACCATCGACTTTACCGCCGCTCGGCTGCCACACCGGACTGCCCATGAGTGTACCGGCATGTCCGTAGCCGGATGAGTCAGAAGCGGTGGTGCCTTCGGCCTCATCAAGTTTCCACCAGCCCACTAAATCAACTAACAGGGCTGTTCCAAAAGTTCGTGGATCGGCATAGGCAGTATCTTTTGTGCCCCACCAAGCCAGCTTGGTCCGGTCACCATCGTCATCATCATTGACGTGAACTTCCAGACCAATTGATGCTCCTGCAGATGGTTTCGTTCCTAAGGTTGACCATGGAAACTTGATCTCAGTACGATATCCTTTTTCCGTCCCGTCCTGAGCCGGGTCGAAGGATGTTACCATTGCAAATTCTACATTGTCCGTTTTGCCGTGCTTATCCTCACCCATCGCCGGGCTGCTTTTGTCCCAGTCGAAGTGATATTGGTAGTCATTCTCGTCAAAGCTGTCCGACTTACTATTGTCAGCATCGATAAAGACCTCAATACAGTCATCCATGTACCACTGATCTGAACCTGAGTCGTTTGTAAGATTATCATCGGTCACATCAACCAGCATGTACAGATTTTCTTTATCCCACATGACCTTGTAGTAAGCTGAGAAGTCTTCATCGGATGAGATAGGTGAATATATCACTTTTTCGAGCTTGTACATCCTGGCGTCGGACCAGATGTCATCTTCTGTTGCATCTATTACCGGAGGCTGACTCGCTTTTTTAATATCGGCGGGAACTACTTTCTTTCTCTTCTTTGCCTCTGCCTCAGACTTGGCCTTGTGCAGAACCTCGGTAAGCTGCATCATTGGTACGAACACGTCGTTTACAGGTGGTAGTTCGCTTATGCCGGCATGGATATTGAAGCTATTAAGCTTTTCTTCAGTACATAACTGGATGGTAGTTTTGTTGAAGTTTTGTGCCAACTGAGCAAGCAGTTGGTGTGGACCACCTTCAGCGTCCCTGGGACCGAGATTGATGTTGGAATTAGCAATTTGTATAGCTCCACCGACATTGACCAGCACCAATTTACTGGTATTGGTGGTCACTTTCTTTAGGGGCTCCTGCAAAACGCCAGCAGTTATAGCAGATTTCTTCATCTCAACAGCCGATAGCGATGCATTGAGAACATCAGGACTAAATGCCAGAACAGTGGTTTTTTCACGCTGACCTAAGAAGAAGGAAATCTTCTGGTCAGGTCCGAGCGGCAGCACGTATCTGCCTTCAGCGGCATCGGGCTGCTCAACTGATTGTTTAGCTCCTGCTACAGTTGCCACCAGATTAGCTATCTCCAAAATCTGGGTAAGGAGCTGGCGAGTGTGTTGGGGATTGCGGCTGGTCAGTGCCACACCGAAACATGATAATAATTGCTCGATATTCCAACCTTCATTAGCCATTGTTTGAGGCGGCACCGCAAAGAGATTTACCTGCTCGATGTTGGCGTAAATTTCACGTCCGAGGCTCAGGCCCGTCAGCTTCTCGACAGCGTTTTGTGCATTCTCGATACTGCTGCTTCCAGCCTCTCCCAATGCAAAGCTGGCCACGGCAACCGCTTCAGATGGAATGCCCATAAAACCATTTTTGCTCAGGTTTGGAGTTTGCATCATTTTATACGGCAGACAATTGTGATTGTCTTTAAAGTTGATGCCGGTATCTACTGCGATGCCCGCTTGCTCAATTAAAATTGTGGTGATTACGTCCTCGATGTTTTTAATATCAGCAATACCATCAGCTACACGAAGCTGTTCTGCTTGCCCCATTTGTTCCAGCATTCCGGAAACAGCGGAATAAGTGCGGGCGCCATCCACCCAAACTGTAATGGCGTTAGCCTGGCGATCTTCCTTTCTGATTTTAGCAAATACTTTATTCTCCGAAGAAAGTGTTGGCTCGTTGGTAATACCCTTATATTGCTTGATACACCAGGTCAGCCGCTCCTTAGGGTTTGCGATGATTATTACTTCATCATCGTGTGCTACACCAGTGGTGTTCATAATATTGAGGGTCTGCATACCTTCAATAGGCTCGCCTGGTGTTCCAACCATACCCAATCCTGCCAAAATCAGGCCGCGTAAAGCATCACTCTTGCCAGGATACAATACGGCAATTAATGGTGGGTTTTGTTGTCTAATACCTGTAATGCCAACAGCCATGCCCCGTATTTTCTTAAATTCCGCCATCATGCTCGGATTCAACAGAGCAGCCATCATATCTGCGGGTGACCTACCGCCTGTGCCAACCTGGCCCGGACCCTTGCCGGCACCAATAGCAGCGAGGGGATTCTCAAAAGGAGTACCTTTGAGCATCTGGAGAATTGTCTCAATCTGTCTTCCGGGATTGCCTAACTCAACATAGGCCAGTGTATCCGGCGGCATCAATGTGGCGGGGTCGTGGTTCATGAGATCAGCAAGCAAAGGTTTGACCTTTTCAACAAGATTTTTTTGATCTCCGTACTGTTGAACCAATTTCTGAAAAACTGCTTTTGCCTGTTGTTCATCTTTCTTTTTCATATAGCACATGCCTTGCCGATACAGTGCCTGCGCTACATGAGAGCGGTTAGCCGAAGGGTCAGCTATTATCTGCTGGTAAATCTTGATTGCAGCATCAAGGTCACCCTCTATCTCCTCGGCATAAAGGCCTTCCTGCAACATCACGCCGGCCGACTTGGCAAGTGCAACTGTGCTAAACAAGCCAATGGCCAGCAGAAAGATAAGGATGATACTTTTCAACCTTTTCATAATTAGCTCCTTTCAAAAATAGATTAATAAATTTTATCTTTGCCAAAGGTAATTATAAAAGAAGAATATTACCGTTTTGTTACGATTTTGTCCTTTTTTGAAAATTTTTGTAATTTTTGTCGTACTACTTTTGTGTTATAAATCGCAAATTATGAGTGAATCGAGGTATTCAAAGAATGTGCCTGCGTTTTTAATCGAAGTGCGTTTCAGAAATTTGGACTGCTGATAAGATCGACAGAGAGCCTACCGGGACGGCAAATCTTCCGATAAGGCTGTGCTGAGAGAGAAATCCAATTACGTTACCCGGAGTTTCCGATAGTTCAGAAATATATGATGAATCTGCGGTTTGTTACCCGGTTGCTTCTTCCAAGTGCTGTAATCCTTGCATTTTCAGGAGAGGGATATATTTTCTTTGCATTATTCGCTGCTAACCCGCTCTAAGCAAAACGAACCGTTACGTCCTATATTATATTAAGAACTGCTATAACATCCATATATAAGGAAGATAGAAGGTTCCGTTATCGTGATTATATGAAGCGGGTTTTTATTGACAGAAAATGGATTTTATTGTAGTATGTGGTTTGGAGGAACGATTATTTATAATGGCTAATTTTTATCTGCAGGCCGGAGACAGGGAGGCCCCGAATTCCGCAGAATATACAAGTTTTGGAGAGATATAGATGCTAAATAGAAAAATTGCCGCAGCAATCTTGGCAATCGGACTTTCTTTTGTTAGCGATGCCTTTTGCCAAAGTCTTGAAGACAACTGGAACGATTTCTTGCATTATACTAAAATCGGCAGGTTCGACTTAGCCAAGGGATACGCACAGGCTATATTGGAAAGTGAGCCTAATCCATTGGAATTATTTAACTTAAGTCAACAAAATCCCACTGGTTTTTCGTTCCTGTTAAGAGTTCAGGAGCACTCACCCGACGCAGAGTTAGTCGAGCTTGCCGGAAGGGTTCTGGATATCATCGAGCATGGCAGATTTGTCCGTCGCAGTGAACCTAAGATTATCGTAGAGGAGATAAAAAGGCTAAGCGGCACGGAACGCGGCAGACTCACAGCGGTTCAAAGGCTCAAAAATGCAGGCGAATATGCGATTGGCTTTATGCTCGATGCGATGGCTGATGATACTCGTACGGATGAATTGCCGAACATTATATGGGCGCTTCCACAAATCGGCAGGCCTGCAATAAGGCCGCTCGTAGCCGCATTGCAGGGCGAAAACGTTGCGATTAAAGCTGAAATAATAAAGGCCTTGGGCAGCATCGGTTATCCCCAATCATTGGCCCATTTAAAATACATTGTCGAAAAGGACAATTCCAGCCAGCTTAGCAGCTTGGCTATGGCCGGTATTAGAGAGATTGATCCGGCGGCGGCACAAGTCCCCGCTGCGGAGCTGTTCTTCCGGCTTGCGGAAAACTATTATTACCACTCCCAATCCTTAGCTCCGTCAGAGAATGTTGATTTTGCCAATATATGGTTTTGGGACTCAGCTCGCCAGCGCCTGGTTCGAGAGGAGGTCGATAAGGATTATTTCAACGAACTTATGGCGATGCGGTGCTGCGAATGGGCATTGAAGTCTGATCCGGGATTTGGCTTGGCTATTGGCTTGTGGTTGGCTTCCTTTTTCAAAGCCGAGTCTGCCGGTATTGAAATGCCGGCTTATTTTGGCCAAAAACATGCTGATGCGCTTGTCTATGCCACCACAGCAGGCCCTGAATATCTGCATCATGCGTTAGCGCGGGCTGTTAAAGATGGAAATGCCGATGTAGCACTTGGTGCTGTCGAGGCGTTGGCTGTCACTGCCGGCGAGAAGTCACTATTTTACGCATTAGGCTCATCCCAGCCGCTGCTTCAGGCCCTGTCTTTCAATGATAGAGCCGTAAGATATAGTGCAGCGATAGCTGTAGCTTTAGCCGGGCCCCAGCAGGGATTCGCCGAGAGTAGGCTGGTCGCTGAGAATTTGGCACAGGCTCTCGCACAAAGCGGTGAGCAGGTCGGCCAAAATTCACAACGCTGGAATGGGGATTTAGCTATCAGTTATGCCTTTCGAGCAGCTAATGCCATGCTCAAATTAGCTCAAACTCGCAATCGGGTCATTGATTTATCATTGGCTCAGCCTTCGATTATAAATGCAACTAATGATGAGCGTCCTGAAATTCGGATTCTTGCCAGCCAGATTTTGGCTCATTTAAGCAGTCCTGACGCCCAACGGGCGATAGCAGCAATGGCTCTGGATAACAGCAACGTGCTGGATGTGCAAATATTGGCGTTTAACTCGTTAGCTATTTCGGCGAAAATAAACGCCAATATGCTTGCTGAAAATGTACTTGACGAGATTTATGCACTTATCAGCTCGGACGAGACTGACCCCGATTTGAGAAGAGCAGCCGCTGCTGCTTACGGTGCACTTAATCTTCCCAGTCAGAAAGTAAAGGACCTCATCCTCGACCAGGCAAAAAGTTAAAAGCAATTCATAAATCGATGCCAAAGAGAATAAGTATAGCCTCATTCTCCACAACCATTCCCATATAGAGATGCTGCCGAATTGCCGCAGGCCGGCAAAGATCGGTTTGTAATAATGCACATGGCGGGATACCTTTGACCTGCCTTCAGTCTGTTTTAGATAGAGAGAAGGTGTCCTCATTTTCAATAACATCAAGATTGACTACTTGATTTTTATCGAGCTTTCAGACATCCTGTATTGAAAAATGAAAGGAGGTATCGAAGTGCTTAAGAAATGTGTATTTTCTTTGGCGGCAGTTTTGCTGTTAACTACTGCCGGTTTTGCAGCCATTGGGCATACAGCCGGCCATTCACTGTTTGCATCCTATCACACAGCTATAGTTGGTCACGGCCCAATAGCGCACTCATACTATTTCTGTGGTGCGGTCGGCTTTCAGCAACAAACATGTATTATTGGCTGCCATTATCCGGTAATTCGCCGGTTCTGCTGGTGGCCGTGTGTTCCACCGTGGAAGCATCACTTCAATTCACCGTGCAAGCCTACATGCAATCCGTCATACATCGTTAAGGGCGGTGATGCTACTGCTACTGCTGTGAGCTATAACGGAAGTGCCGACCCGGCTGCTCAGGCAATTGGTGGAGACGCTACTTTAGTGATTAAGTGCAAGCCTTTATGCAATCCATCATGCATTGTCAAAGGCGGTAATGCCACTGCTACTGCTATTAGTTATGGCGGAGATGCTGTCACGACTGCTCATGCAGTTGGTGGTGACGCTGTCGTGGTGATTAAGTGACAAGACGTTCGGCTGAGCTCGGTCGAAGCCTTTGACCTTTGCTGCGATTTAAGACAAACACAGCACGGAACACCGCTGACAGGATAAGGGCAGGGTAGGGTTTACGAATTTCTACGTCCTGTCAGCGGTAACCGCAAGCGGAAGAGTGTATTTTCTCATGATTTTTGTATATATGAGGGAACCTGTCTGAATTGGGGGCATCATTACTCATTTTTTGTCACTGAAAATCTGATTGTTTTTGTTGGCCTTAAGTAGTAACATTGCTTGAAATTATTTACGGTAAACAAATTAGGGAAACAACAAAATGGCGGAGAAATTGCAATAAACTCTACACATTCAATATTAAAAATGCTGGTTGGATTTATAGGGCTTGCCCGCCCTGCAAACCTGCTGCGACGGGCGCAGGCACGGCGAGTGGAAGCGGCAAAGATAGAGTTTAAGGCGATTTAGGGAAAAGATGAAGTGTTTTACAAAAAGGATATAAGATAAATTAAGGGCATTTGGCAAATAATCAATGTTTAATTATATTCCAATCAAGTTAATTGTAAATGAATCGCCGCTTGAGAACTATGATTTATTCTCAAAATCGAACTATTTTACGCACGCATTTCCTTTTAAACGTGATCGTATTGTTGCTTTGGCTGCTGAACATATGAAACGAAATGAATCGCTTGATATATGGAAAGATATCAAACCGAAGGATGGACAATACGAATTTGAACTTGCAGTTCAATTACCTTTTTTCCTACCAAGACACAAAAATGCGGATGAATATTCACTAAACCTTAATAAAAAGCAGTATATAATTTCAAATAGACATTGCGAATTTATTTTAGGCAATAATAGTGATGAGTATTATTTAGGCCATTATTTAAGCCGAGCAAATTTTGAAAAAGAAGTTGGAATTAAAGTAAAACAGGTCATTATGAGTAAAACGCTTATTATGACGAAATTCAAAGTAAAATGTATATCGGCATCAATGGCTATAGAATCGAATTATGAAAATTGGCTGAAGACACTTAATGAAGATATTCCAAATTTATTGAACGCACTCCGTTACCATCTCGAAGAAGATAATCCTGATTTGCCTAGTTGCAATGATATAGGCAGGTTATGCCCAATACATGTAATCTGTAATGGAGAAACACTAAGTAGGCCTTTACGCTTTGCAGCCCATATTGCCGCATATCCAATGCAAACTCATACAAGATTTTGTTGTGATATTGCCGAAATTGAATCTTTCTGTGACGGAAAAACCAGCGTTGACATGTCCAAGATTATTTTCGGAAAATCAATTTCACTCCTAAAATCTGGCGAATTGTCAATGTCTTGCGTATTAGCGTGCACTGCTTGTGAAACTTATTTATCTAACTATATATCTAAAATACTTACTGAAAGAGGTTTATCTAAAACAAAAGAAAAGACCGCTTTTGATGGTCTTACATTTTCGCAGATGCTCAATCTTCTTTCTTATTTTGTTTTAAATATGAACAACAGCGAAATAAAAATTTTAATTGGAACTGTCAATTCTATTCGCAAAATAAGAAATGATGTTGTTCATAATGGGAGATGGTTATCTCCTAGTGATCGGAATGAAATAGAAAACGGGATTGAAGCTATCAAAAAACTTAATAATATTATTAAGACTTTAATTTGACCCCGAAAGATTTTATGGCGGAAAAAAAGAAAATTAAACAAGATAATCAACAGCCAAATATCGTTATTTATACCACCGATGATGGGCAGGCAAAACTGCAAGTCAAAATAGAGGGCGAAACGGTCTGGCTTACGCAGAAACAGATGTCGGAACTTTTTCAAAAAGATGTCCGTACTATCAATGAGCACATTAAAAATATCTTTAGTGAGGGCGAGTTAGGGCCGGATTCAGTTATCCGGAATTTCCGGATAACTGCCGCTGATGGTAAAAACTACGATACGCAGCATTACAATCTTGATGTTATTATATCCGTCGGGTACCGCGTTAAGTCCCTTCGTGGCACGCAGTTTCGTATCTGGGCGACGCAGAGGCTGCGGGAATATATTATCAAGGGCTTTACCCTCGATGATGAACGGCTCAAACAGCAGGGCGGCAGGAGCCGCTATTTCGAAGAGCTGCTCCAGCGAATTCGTGATATCCGAAGCAGCGAACGAAACTTTTACCAGAAGGTAACGGATATTTACGCCACGGCAATTGATTACCGCGAGGATGACAAACTAACGCAGGAATTCTTTGCCACCGTGCAGAACAAGATGCATTATGCCGTTCACGGCCATACAGCGGCAGAGATTATAGCAAAAAGAGCTGACAGGAAAAAACCTCTAATGGGACTTACCGGCTTTAAGGGTAACTACATCACTGCGTATGATATTACTGTAGCCAAAAACTATCTCTCTGAGGATGAGCTTAAGCAGCTAAACCTGATTGTCTCGATGTATCTTGACTTTGCCGAACTTCAGGCAGGCGGAGGCAGACTAATGAAAATGACGGACTGGCTTACCAAACTCGATGAATTTCTGAAAATCAGCGAACGCGGACTTCTTAAAGATGCCGGTAAGGTCAGCGCTGAACAGGCCGCCTCAAAAGCCCAACAGGAATTTGAAAAATACAGAAAAGAGAGGGACAAAAATTATATCTCTGATTTTGATATGGCAGTGAAAAAGTATCTGCAAAAAGGTAAGAAGAAAAATTGAATCTGTGGCTAATATCTCTGTGTCAAAGAAATTATAAACCTCCAATTTGACGCTAAACAGTTACTACTAATTCATATTTCACACACCGTTGCCTGCTAAGAGAAAGTCACAATGGCTGGCCAATCTGGCTACGAATCGGCGCTCAGCCGAGACGAGTAAAATAAAGCAGGAGAGAAATTCCCAAAGTGAATTAGGGCGGGACGGCGGGAAGAGAGAGGGCGAGGGCGCAGGGAAGAGAGAGGGCGAACACATAGGTTCGCCCGTACAAGAATCGCCCGTATATGATTAGCCAAATGAATTATGAGATATAATCCGGATATTCATCATCGCCGGTCGATTCGATTAACGGGATACGATTATTCGCAGTGCGGGTATTATTTTATTACCGTTTGCACGCAAGGGCGGCAGTGTCTGTTCGGGAAAAATAGAAACTTGTGCCATAGGTAAAGGCCGGATGTTTTTGAATGATGCGGGCAAAATGATTGTGCGTTAGTGGAATGAATTAAAAAACAAATACGCCAATATTGAAATCGATGAATATGTGGTAATGCCAAACCATTGTCACGGTATCATAAAAATCGTCGGGACGGAACTACCAATATATAAAATGGTTCAATGGTTTAAAACCATGACGACCAATGAATATGTCCGCAATGTGGAACAAAACCATTGGGAACCGTTCGAAGGCAAATTGTGGCAACGTAATTATTACGAACAGATTGTTCGTGATGAAATATCGTTGCGGCGTATTCGTAAATATATAGTTAATAACCCCTATCAATGGCAACAGGATAAATTATTTGCAGGATAATCAATACCCAACCTACCAAAGAGCACCCAGCATACCTTTTTCAATGGACAACGATTTTTAAATTTCGTTGTTTGTATAATGCCCAATTATAATTATAGGTGAATATCTTCACGCTGGTGATACATCGCAGATGTCATCTGTTTTCAGGCCAAAATGTAGGATGAACAACTTTATTGCCCATGAAGAAACTCCATTTCGAGCAGCGATTTTTATTAAAAAAAGTTGTCATTTATGCTGCTTTGCAGTATTCTTTTTATGTGGTTTTTTAAGCAGTAGAATATTAGGATGACAAATTACGGATTCAATAATATTAGAATATTATGGGGGAAACGAATTTTTAGGAGATTAACTATGAGTCAGATGTTAATTCAAAAAGCACGCAGTATGCCTAACGGCACAAGCAAATCCATTATTTGTGTCTGTGTTTTATTGTTGGTGCAGACATTTCTGCTATGGCCTGTCCTAAGCACAGCCGAAGGAGCGGCTAGCGAGGGCGCCCAAGCTGCGCCCGAGGCGAAAGCACCTTCGACGAGCCGAGTTGAAGATGTCATGGGTGTTTGGGAAATCACAATAGATTTCGAAGGACGAAAGAGCTACGCCATGTTGACAGTTTCCAAAAAGGAAGATGGAACATTGGCGGGCAAGTGGAATCGAAATGACGTGTCCGATATTAAATTCCAGGACGGAAAGCTTACATTTAGCCGCACAGTTGGTCCGGAGGACCGGCAGTTTACAACGAACTACGAAGCAACTCTCAAGGATGACAAGCTCATGCTGACGATGTCAAATGATTGGGGTGAGTTATCCGGTGTTGGTGCCCGGCCAAAGCCCATGTGCCCTGTTCTGGGTCAATGGGACATCAACTTTAATGTCGGCGATCGAGACATCAATGCCAGGCTGTCAGTATCTGAGAAGGCGGACGGTACCATGCAGGGCAAATGGGACGAAGAGGGCGAGCATGTAGTCTCTAATGTCAAATTTGAGGATGGAAAGATCACCCTTACGCGAAAAAGCAAGATCAACGACATGGAGTTTGAAACGACATACGAGGGTATTGTAAAAGGCGATGAGCTGATTGGAAAGCTCAAAGGAGAAATGGGCGAGTTTCAGGCTAATGGCCAGCGCTTCGGGACGGCACTTATCGGAGAATGGGAGCTTACGACTACCTCCGATTGGGGCACGCGTACGAGTATGATGAGGATTTTTGGAGACCTGACCGGCAGGTATGAATTCTTTGACAGCGAAATACCCATGAAGAACATCAAACTTGAAGGTGACAAGGTGACCTTTACCGTCGAGATGGGCTTCGGCGACCAGACCTTCCAGTTGGACTTCAAGGGCAAACTTGACGGAAAGAATCTCAAGGGCCAGATGACCTCGGACAGGGGCACCAGTGAGATAACCGGCAAGAAGCTCGAAGCGAAGAAAGCTGAGCCGGCTAAGAAGTGAAGATTGTCTAAAGTGGATTAAAGTGCCTCTGCGAAGGTGGGGGCACTTTAGCAACTCCAAACTTAAGACACTTTATTCTTTTAGTATCAAAATTGCTTCCTCAACATCGGCTTCTTCATGAACCATTTTAGACAGGGCTTTTATCATTTTATCAGGAGTTTGATGTTGGAAGGCGTTTCGGCCTATCGATAGACCTGCAGCACCGGCTTTGAGAGCGCCTTCTACCATTTTGAAGATTTCTTTGTCGCTTCCCATTTTCGGCCCGCCGGCGATAACTACCGGCACAGGACAACCATTAACAACTTCCTTGAAGGTTTCAACGCTGCCGGTGTACGGCACCTTAACAATATCGGCTCCTAACTCAGCACCTACTCGGGCAGCATGCTTGACATTGTTGACGACAAATTCGTCTTTGATTTTTGCCCCGCGAGTGTACATCATTGCCACCAGCGGCATCTGCCATTGTAAGCACTGCCCGCTGACATAGCCTAATTGCCACAGCATTTCTTTGTCGGTTTCAGCGCCGAGATTTATATGTACAGAGACTGCATCGGCACCAAGCTGAATTGCTTCTTCGACGCTGCAGACCAGCTCTTTTGCGTTTGGGTCAGGACTTAGTGACGTCCCGGCGGAGAGATGAATAATCAGCCCAACATCTTTGCCTTTGCCTCTATGTCCCGCGCGCACTATCCCTTTGTGCATTAGGATAGCGTTTGCTCCGCCGGACACCACTTTACTGATCGTGGTCCGCATATCTGCCAGGCCTTCGATGGGACCTACAGTAACACCGTGGTCCATGGGGATTATTAATGTCCTGCGGGAATTACGGTCGATTATTCTTTCCAGTCTTATTTTCTTGCCTATCATTGCCCGATCTCCAAATAGGAATTTTTAGTAGAATTTAACCAATGCTGCGCAAAAAGCAAGAAAAAAAGCCGAGTTTAACACTTCGCATTATGTCTGAGAGGTCTGAGGTTAACCATAAGAGATGAAAAATCTGTAACTTTTTTATCTTCTGCCGGTTTGTTTGAGAAGGTGGATTTACTGCGGATTTACTCACCGTCTGTCAGCCAATTATCGGCAAACACGGCAAGGTCCAGAATATCGATAGCGCCATCAGCAGGGTGATTAATATCGCAGTTAGGATTCCATTTGGAATCTCCGGGCTTGGTCAGCCAGGCCGATGCAAACATAGCGAAGTCAGAAACATCAATAACGCTATCCCTATCAAAGTCGCCGGCGATGATGCCGATGGTGCCCACAAAATCAATTTGCCATTTGTTTCCTGATACGTTTTCACCATCGCTCGAAGTGCTGGTTTTCACGCTCTGGTCTGTAAATAGGTAACCTGTTTTAGTTACGCTGATGATATACTCTGATGCCGATGGGATCTTAGCCAGCGCATAGATACCGCCGGCATCTGTTGTCGTTTCGTAAGAGCCGTCACTACCTTTTGCTGTTACAGTTGCGCCGCTAATCGGGTTTCCTGATGCATCTGTGACTAAGCCGCTGATTATCTCACCTGTGCCCGAGACGAAAATATTATATAGGCACGCGATAACAGATGTGTACAAACGTTGCCCTTCGACTTTCGGCAGGTTGTACCATGCATCATCAATTCCTGCCCAGCCCATGTTAAGATGGTGGTACAGTGTTGAGCCGTTTTCGCCATACCCATCGCATATAACCGCGTGTCCACCATGTTCGCGCCAGATACCGAGAATAACAGGATTGCCATAGTCGAGGTTTGGATTGACCATGCCGATTAATCCTGGACCTATATCGTTGCCTTTGTTAAATCCCTTTACAGCATTGGCATATTTGAAGGTCGTTGTCAGCGCTTCTTGGGCAATAAGGGCGTCGGTACTTGAGCCATCGGGGCAGTACTCCGTATTGGTAGAAATACCGGCGTCATAACAAAGTGCTCCTATGGCCTGCAATTGTGAATCAATCGTGGAGCAATTAGGCTCAGGCACCATATCGCTCCAGTTATACGCGCCGCCGGAGCCGTCACTACCCAGTGTATATGCTGTTTGTTTGTTGTCGTCGATTTTGATTGTAAAGTCGTGTACGCCTATCCCCGTCGTTGGGTATTGGTAGTAACTCATAAGCTGAGCCATAGCAGTGGCCACGCAGCCGCAGGGATAATTGTTGGGCGTATAGTAGTTATAGCAGTTATTGTAACAAACATCGAGTTGAGACCACTTACTTTGTATCAGCGGCGAGACACGCCTATCGGAGATAGGTGAAAGGCTAAAGGAACTAATGTGGTCTTTGGAAGTTTCTGCAAGGCTGATATAACGATTCCATTTGTTTTGATATTTGGAGATGGTGAAGGTTTTAATCGCTGATTGCCGACTGGTCTTAGTCTTAACTTCTGCAAGCCGGTTTTTCACGTCCCTGTGGACTAATGTTCCAAGTGGATTCCGAAATGAGGGGTCAAACGTGCTGCTGCCGGAAAAACCGATTATCGGCTCAACCATATCATCAGCCGATACGATTACGAATCCGGATGGTCGTAAATAGACGATATAATAAATCGGCTCACCGGTATCGTCTGTGAAGGTCTCGATTTCCGTTACCTGACGGCCGATGGATACACCGAGCGGTCGGCTATCGGCTTGGAGCCAGCCTGTCACTACCTTTTCAGCCTCCAGCGTCGTTGCCGGCCGTGACCATAATTGACCACAGATTGTTAGCAGCAGCAACACAGTCGTGAAAACAATATTGCTGAGTTTTTTTATCTCTTGCTTACTAAAAGGGCTAATAATTATAGCATACCTCCTACGGGAAGGTTCTGAGTCTTTTCAGCAATCCGTTACTATGGATATCTAACGCTTGATTTTCGACGATGGACCCCGATTTGCAGGAATCAATAATCGAGCATCGAGCATCAAGAATCGAGTATCGAATACACATAATACTATACATTTTTTGCTGCTCTCAGTCAAGAGCGCAGAGGACAAAAGTCAGAAGACAGAAATCAGGAGTCAGGAGTCAGAAGACAGAAAATCTATTCTCTATCGTCTGTCCTCTGTCATCTGTTCTCTGTCCTCTGTCCTCTGTTTTTACTCTTGCTTTTAAGCCTAATTGCTATTATATCTTTGAGTTGCTATGACATACTTAACCGTTCCAATAGCAGCGGAGAATTTAGAGCAGGCAAAGCAGCAAATCAAAACAGCCCTGGTTGCTGGTGCAGAGATGCTGGAGCTGCGAACCGACTACCTCGAAAATCTCAGTGTCGCTTTAGTTAAAGAGCTGATTGGTCTGGCCCAAACAACTGCCTCCGGCAGAAAAATTCCTTTGATTGTGACTTGCCGTGACCAGCAGCAGGGCGGGGCAAGGGATTATCCGCAGCAGTTGCGAATTGATGTGCTCGCCGCAGCACTGAAAGCCGGCGTTGGATTTATTGACATTGAATTCGAGAATTTCGTCCGCACGGAAAGTCAAGAAAGAATAAGAGTAGCATTATCGCAAAGTGTAAAGGGGCGGGTAATTTTGTCTGCCCATAATTTCAATACGAAATTCGATGGACTCAAAAAGCTCTATCGCAACATCTTAAATTTATATCCGGCAGCGATACCTAAGCTTATTTATACTGCAAACCACATAAATGATTGCTTCGAGGCTTTTGATCTGCTTTATCAAACCGGTGGCGAGCGGATAATTTTCTGTATGGGTCAAGCCGGTCTTATAAGCAGGATTATCGCAAAAAAGCTGGGCAGCTTCGTGACTTTTGCGAGCATTGATGAGCAAAACGCGACCGCACCAGGCCAGTTGACCGTTTCTCAATTGAAAGGTTTGTACCGCTATGACTCTATCGGCTCCGATACCGAGCTTTTCGGCGTGATTGCCGATCCGGTCGGCCATTCATTAAGTCCCGCGATTCATAACGCCTGTTTTGCTGAGAAAAAGATGAGCAAATTGTACCTGCCGTTTTTGGTCCAAGGCGGCCAGGAGGGATTTGACAAGTTCTTAAACAACGTGCTCTCCAGAAGATGGCTGAACTTTAAGGGCTTTAGTGTCACGATTCCGCATAAAGGCAATGCCCTTAATTACGCCAGGGCTAAGAATGGCTTTGTTGAACCTTTAGCTGAAACAATCGGCGCGGTTAATACGTTAGTTATTGGAGCAGAGGATAAATTAGCTGCCTACAATACCGATTATGCCGCGGCTTTGGATTCGATCACCTCAGTCCGCCACGGCGGGAAGATTAAAAAAGCAGGTTTGAAAAAGATGCCTGTAGCCGTTATCGGAGCAGGCGGCGTGGCAAGAGCGATTGTGGCCGGCTTAAGCGATGCCGGTGCCAAGATCAAGATTTACAACCGTACAATCGAGCGGGCTGAGAGACTAGCGAGCGAGTTCAGCTGTGAGTTTGCCGGCCTCGATGATTTGCAAAACATCAAGGCTAAGTTACTCATAAATTGCACCAGTATAGGAATGCACCCGGAGATGGAAGCCACGCCTGTCCCTAAAGAGTGCTTGAAGAAGGATATGGTTGTTTTTGACACGGTTTATAATCCCGCAAAGACCCAACTGCTAAAGCAGGCGAGAAGAAAGAGGCTAAAAACAATTGACGGCCTAACAATGTTCGTCAACCAAGGTTTAGCCCAGTTCAAACTCTTCACCGGACAAAAAGGCAATATCAAGTTAATGCGAGAAACAATTACTAATCTTCTCTAAGTCCAAAAAGGGGGCTTCAAAATGGGGAAACTATTGATAATTGACAAAAATAGATTTCAGGGGATTCCTGAGGAACTAATATGCCAATTTGTACGAGATTATAATGTAGTTCTTCCCTATGTACTATGTATTGAGTGTTTAACGAGCAAAAAATACAAACCATCATAAAGTTGTAAAGATCCAATGTTTCTTTTAAAGCAGCTTGATAATGTAATCAAAGCAGGTACCAAAGTTGGATGTTCATCTACAGACATTTATAAAAAGGAAAGCGCACTTTATTGTCCAATTGATTCAGTAATCGATAAAGAATCTATATAGAGGGTAAAAACTGGCGTTCTTAATGTAAATGAGCTATTTATGAAAAGACTCGCCGTCATTTCGACCGAAGTCCCCAGGGGATGAAGCGGAGAAATCTACTCAAAAAAAGACTTCTCGACTCGCCTATGGCTCGCTCGAAATGACATTCAGGGCATTTTCAAGAAAGCATTAGAAATTCTGAAGTATCATTAATGTCTGCATTTACTGGTGATTTAATTATTGCTCTTTAATAATGATTATTGGTATATTAAAAGCGGCGGTTCTATTTGACAAGTGATTTGCATTATTGTCATTGCGAGGCCTGAAAGGCCGTGGCAATTTCATTAGGATATCGGAGATTGCTTCGCTTTGCTCGCAATGACATCGTGTATATGGATTCTTACGAATTGTGAGAATTAAGTGTTTTGGGATATATGGTTGATGAAGCGGTTATAGCTATAGTAAAAAGTTATCTCGCAGGATTACCGGCTATGGGCATTCATGCTCGACGAGCGGTGTTATTCGGGTCCTTTGTTCAGGGCCAGGCTGGTAAATATAGTGACATAGACTTGATTGTAATCGCACCGGAATTTGATGGCTCTCGGGAGATTTCACTGATTAAAGCTCTCTGGCGTGCAACTATTGCTGATAATCGCATTGAGCCTATTGCCTGCGGCGAAAAAAAATGGGAAACAGATGAGAACCGACCGATTCTTGAAATCGCACGACGTGAGGGCATTGTTATCGCTGCATGAAAAGTAGATGATTTGACAGGTTGGTAATATGGTGGCGATGAAACAAATAGAAGAGTTCGGACGGCGTATTGGACGCGAATTTGGAGCCGAACGTGTAATACTCTTTGGCTCCTATGCGCGAGGCGAAGTCACAGAAGATTCGGACGTTGACTTGTTGGTCGTAGGACCTTTCACTGGCAGAAGTGTTGATAAGTCGGTGGAGATTCGGCTGAAACTTCGGCCCAAATTTCCACTCGACTTGCTTGTGCGTACCCTTGAAAAGGTACGACAGCGAATTGAAATAGGCGATAGCTTTATTAAAGAAATTCTCGAAGAAGCAAAGGTGCTCTATGAAGCAAACGACCGTTGAGTGGGTTTCCACGCTTCGGAAGTGAAAATGCTTTGTAGAAAAGAGCAGGAGTTGTCATTTCGAGCGAGCCGTAGGCGAGTCGAGACACGAGGCGAAGCGGAAAGCCCGGAAGGGGAATCTGTTTTTGAGTAGATTTCTCCACTTCGTCCCCTGGGGACTTCGGTCGAAATGACGTCTAAAGCTAATTGGAGATAAAAGTTCATTTAGGAATAAGCTCAATGACTAAAAGTAAATCTGAAAGAGTAGTATTGGCATATAGTGGAGGGCTGGATACCAGCGTTATTCTGCCGTGGCTAAAAGAAACTTACGGCTACGAAGTGATAGCATTTGCAGCCGACTTAGGACAGGGTGATGAATTAGCCGGCATCAAGCGCAAGGCACTGGCCAGCGGGGCGGTTAAGTGTATCGTAAAAGACCTGCGAAGAGAGTTTGTCGAAGATTATCTCTGGCCGCTGCTTAAATCGGGCGCTGTTTACGAGAAAGAATATCTGCTCGGTACAAGTATTGCCCGGCCTTTAATCGCCAAGCATCAGGTCGAAGTCGCCCGCGCCGAAGGCGCGGCGGCGGTAGCTCACGGCGCAACCGGCAAAGGCAATGACCAAGTCCGCTTTGAATTGACCTATATGGCTCTTAATCCGTCACTTAAGATTGTCGCACCATGGAAAGACCCAAAATTCACATTAACTTGCCGTGAAGCAGCAGTAGATTATGCAAAGAAACGCAAGATTCCCATCGAACAAAGCAAAAAGAAAATCTATAGTCGCGACCGCAACCTGTGGCATATCAGCCACGAAGGAGCAGATTTGGAAGATCCTGCGAATGAGCCGAAAGACGATTTGTTCGTTATCTCTCGGCCGATTTCGAAAACACCAGATAAGCCGGACTACGTGACAATAGGTTTTCTCGAAGGTGTGCCTATAAAGCTAAACGACCAGCTAACAAGTGGTGTAAAGCTCATTGAGGCATTGAATAAGCTCGGCGGCAAACACGGTGTTGGACAGGTAGATCTGGTGGAAAACCGACTCGTCGGCATAAAATCACGTGGCGTCTATGAGACGCCGGGCGGTACAATCCTCGTTACCGCGCATAATGCCTTGGAGAATTTGACTCTGGACAGGGAAACTATGCACTATAAACAACAGCTCGCATTGAAATATGCAGAGCTGGTTTACTATGGTTTGTGGTTCAGCCAGTTGCGCGAGGCTCTTGATGCGTTTGTTGATGTCACCCAGCGGAGCGTCACCGGCTCGGTGCGGGTAAAATTGTTCAAAGGCCGGTGCACACCAGCCGGCGTGAAAAGTCCGAACAGCTTGTACCGGACAGACCTGGCGAGCTTCAAGATGGGCGCTGAGTATGACCCAACCGACGCGACCGGCTTTATTCGATTGTTTGGCTTGCCGATGAAAGTTAACGCGATAGTCAACAAGAAAACGAGAAGTGTAAAGTGAATTAAAATGCCTAAAGTGAGCTAAAGTGCCTAAAGTGAGCTAAAGTTAAAAATTCACAATTTTAGGCACTTTAGTCACTCTACATTTTAGACACTTTAGCCCGGGAGGCATAGTGGCGGTACCGGATTGGATTTGTTTTGTTTTTCTTTTTGCATTCGGCTGTTGTGTAGGCAGCTTCTTAAATGTTGTTATCTATCGCTTACCCCGTGACAAGTCTATAATAACTCCGCCTTCAGCATGTCCTGCGTGCGGCAAACATATTCGTTTTTATGATAATATACCGCTGATTTCATGGCTGCTTTTGGGCAGGAGGTGCAGGTACTGCAAAGCTCCTATCTCGCCGCGTTATTTTATTATCGAGCTGTTTACCGGCCTGCTTTTTGTCGGCCTTTTCATTTTGTATTTTCGCAGCGGTTTACGTGATGGCATCAGCCCATTTCTGGGTGGCGGCTGGTTTATATACCTTGTTTCTATAATCATGTTGGCAGCCTTTACCGCTGCCTCAGCGATTGACCTGGAGCTTTGGGTTATCCCACTTTCTATTTGCTGGTTCGTTACAATTGTTGGATTCATCGGTTCAGCAGTTGGTGCCTATATAATTGACCCATCCTTAATTCATGCGTATTGGCTTTTGCCGAGCGCTTCCGCTAAAACCGGCTCACTGGCCGTTGGGGCTTCTGCAGGATTGGCCGTATCATTGTTGCTCCTTTCGACCGGCTTAATTAAAAGAAGCTACGAAGCAGAAGACGGAGGGCGGAAGTCAGAAGACAGAGGTCAGAAGACAGAAGACAGAGGGCAGAAGCCTGCCCTGAGCGAAGTCGAAGGGACAGAAGACAGAAGACAGAGGACAGAGGACAGAAGTGAGCATGAGTTTAATCATCGTATGGAGGTCTGTAAGGAAATCATTTTTTTGCTGCCGATTATCATCTGCTCAGCAGTTGTCTTTTTGATTGTTAAAGAAACCGGCCCGGTAAATAAATGGTGGTCGGATTTCTTACAGCGTCCTGTAATTGCAGGGTTCTTAGGCAGTCTTTGGGGCTATTTTGTGGGCTGTGGCGTTGTCTGGGCTACTCGCATTATCGGCACCTTTACTTTCGGAAAAGAGGCGATGGGACTCGGGGATATGCATCTAATGGGTGCAGCGGGGGCGGTAATCGGGCCGGTTTTCGTAGTCCTGGCATTTTTTATTGCGCCGTTCTTCGGATTAGCCTGGGCGGTCTTCCAAATGTTTTTTAGAAAAACTCGACAAATTCCTTACGGTCCTTTCTTGTCTTTGGCAGTATTTGCTGTTATGATTCTACACGACTGGATTCTTAATTACTGGGGTTTTATACTTTTGCGTTAGGACGAAGAATTTAAATTTCGGTGCTTAAGGAGATATAAAATGCGAACCGTTAATAAGAAAATGATCTTTATGTTGACTTGTTTGTTACCAATGACCTTTTTATATGGCTGCACCGACTGGCAGAAAAAATACGAATACTTGAACGTGGAGCATCAGAATCTAAAAGGCAGGTTTGAAAGCCTACAAGCCGAAAAGGGCGAGCTTGCTCAGCGGATTTCGCAGGACCAGCAAACCATCCAGGAGCTCCAAAGACAGATTGAAGAGCTTAACAGAAGCCCTGCCGAGGTAACCGGTTTCGGAGAAGGTTACGACGTTGCCTTTGACCCTTCAGCCGGTACAATTACGGTAACTCTTCCAAACGAGATATTGTTTGATTCAGGAAAAGCAACTCTCAAAAAGGCAACCAGTGCAGAGCTTGACCACATTCTATCAGTGTTGAGGAGTAAGTACCCTGGTAGGCAAATAGATGTGGCTGGTCATACCGATGCGGACCCAATTAAAAAATCACCGTGGAAAGATAACTGGGAGCTTTCGGCTGAGCGTGCTCTCACTGTGGTCAGATATTTGACCCAGCGGGGAATTCCAGAAAACCAGATTCGAGCATCTGGCTGCGGGGCAGCAAGGCCCATCGCTTCAAACGCTACCGCTGTGGGTAAAGCGAAAAACCGCAGAGTGGAAATTGTTGTACACATGCGGTGATGGTTACTCGGATTAGTTAGGAAATTACGGTCTGGTATTGTCTGGATTTTTGGCAATGGTGCGGCTGACTATGATAGGGGAAACATAGTAGAAGATGACTGTTCAAAAGCAAAATCAGGATATTGGTAAAATGCCTTGGGACGTTAAGCCGTTGATGGGGCTCGCGAAATTCAAAGCCGGACTCGTTGGCTTGTTTTTTTTCTTGTTCCTTCCTGTGGCTGTCGTCGGGGGCATTTGCATCACTGTCATACTGATTCGCGACAGAAGCTCTCTTTCTTTCTGGCAGTTCATGGGTCTGTCAGTCACTTTCATCCTCACGATTTTGCTCTCTTTTCTTTTCTATAGTGCGTACAATATAGTCCACAATAAGCTACAATGGAGTTTATTAGAAAAGCACCCAAGCGAATCCATTTCGCTTCTCCATATGGAACTTGGCAGGAGCTTGTATGACGAATGTAGCCCTGAGTTTCTTGGTGATGGAATGCGTGTCACAGGACGTCTAACATTCGATCATTTAACCGGCTTTCTCATAGCAATTAGTGTCATAGCGCTGACGTTCATTTTTACATATCTTGTATGGTTAATATTTCGTCTCCCTATCGTTGCGGAGATTGGAGCGGGTGCCGCCGGATTCCTTGTGTTAGTTTTAGCTATTCAGGAAATCTTCCTGAAAAGGGATGAAGAGACTTCGATATTAGTGAAGCATGATAACATCCATACTTTAAGATGTGAAGGGCCAATTGTGAATATCAGATTTGTCACTCCACCAGTTCGGCGATTGAGGGTGATACAACTATTCATCCCTCGCGCTCTTCGTAAGTCGTTCTTCTGGCAACTTGACAAAGCCTTTCCGGAACTTCTTCCTCCCGCCTATCGAAACGCTATGTAAGAGAGAGCAAGATGCTGGCTCAAGAAGATATAAGAATTGCAAAAGAGTTTAAGAATCGGCTGATATCCTTCTTTCCTATACTTGACTTTAGAGTCTATGGCTCCCGAGTGAGAGGTGATTCTTCACCAGAGTCTGATTTGGATATATTTATAGTCGTAGAGGGACTTACGTCAGAACAGCGCCGGTGTATTTCAGAGATTGCGTGGGAAGTAGGGTTTGAAATGGACCGCGTAATATCGACCTTTGTGGCCAGCCGTGATCAGCTAAAAATTGGTCCCTTAGCAGCAAATCCAATACTACAAAAAATCGATGGTGAGGGTATTCGTTTATGAGTAAAGATCAGCTTACAGCGTTGTTACGATATAGGATGCAACAAGCTGATGAAACATTCCATGAAGCAGAAATTCTGTTCAACCAGTCGGCATATAGAGGAACAATAAATCGTGCATATTATGCGATGTTTTATTCTGTACTTGCTTTATTAGCAACAAGGAAACTTGGTACATCTAAACATAGCGGTGTAATCGGCCTATTTGATAGAGAATTCGTAAAAACAGGTCTTTTTCCGCGGGAGCTTTCTCGATCATTAAGGTTAGCATTTGATCTCCGTCAGACTCATGATTATGGTGAGCTAATTGAAATAGATGAACAAATTGCCCGAGAAACTTTAAATGAAGCTAAAGTATTTGTTTCATCTTTAGAGTCATATCTACGCTCTACCGGCCATTTGTAAGTTTTATAATTAGAAGAAAGGAGGTGATAAACCGTGCCATATTACACATTAACCATTCTTGAGCTTAGGAATTACGCCGAGTGGAAATCCGGATTTGATAACGAGCAAGGCGTTGCCTTGCGTAAGGCTTCCGGTATGAAATCGTACCAGATCCTTCAAACCGAGCAGGGCCCTAACAAGATCGTGGTCCTCTGTGAATGGGATAATATGGACGACGCTCGAAAGTTCTTGCAATCCGAAGAGCTGCAAAAGGCAAATCAGCAAAGTGGTGTTATAGAAATAAATGAATCATACTTTCTTGGAGAGGTAGAAAAAACCTCCGTGTGATTTTTTCCAAGAATTGGTTTTTCAAACGCTTATTATTTAAAAATAACATCAGTTTTGATCGCACTATCTTTGTTAATACAAGCAGTAATAGCCCCATCTCTGGCAGTATAAAACGACTTCGCCTTATTGGGGTCACGATTCATCCTTTCGTATTGACTTCGGCCGCAACTGCATATCAGAATATCCGCATTAAGACTCTCCAGAAATCCAGGCTCTAACGTTTTAGCTGAGCCATGATGGGGAACAACAACGATGTCGGCTTTTAGATTGTCAAGAAGTTGCAGTAGCTCTTGTTGTGCAAAATTTTCAATATCGGAGCATAAAAGGATTTTTCTGCCGGCAAATTCAATCAATGAAACCACTGATTTATCATTGTCGCCCAAATCTTCATTCTGACATACCTGTTCGGTCGGCCAGAGTATCGTTATATTAACCCCGCTGCCTAAATTTAATGTCTTGCTTAACGGTTGCATTTTAAGACCATTTGCATGTAGGCAGTCATTTATATCTTTTACTGTCCCCCATGTGTCTGGATGGTTAATGAAAGCATCATTGGCATAAACACTTTTAACTTCACAATGTTCGATAATCTCAGGTATTCCGTTAATGTGGTCAATGTCGTTGTGACTTATAATAATTGCATCGATTTTGTTTATTCCGCTATAGTCCAGGAACGGCGCAACAATTCGCCTGCCGATGTCACTTTTATACAGTGAGCCTGCGTCAAATAAAATATTGGCTTTGCTCGGAAGCTGTGCCAATATTGCCTGGCCGTGGCCAACATCAAGACAGGTAAGAACCAGATTGTCGCGATATGTCCTTTGCCATTTTATGACACCTAAAAAGACAATTATTGCCAGGATTGTTACCGTGCAGATTGCTTTCTTTATTAATGGACGCTGAAAATAAACAAAAGCAGCAAAAGTAATTGTGTTGTAATATAAAATCACCGGTGTAAGTGATACATGGCCTATGAGTATTTGAGAAATATTAAAACTTGCGAGGAGTTTTACAACCCATATTAAACAGTCCGACAGCACGGTAACTAAAAAGCTTAAAAAACTGCTCAGTGTTGGTAGAAGGAAAAATAAGACTATTTTCAAAAATCCCAGTGCTAAGATTGCACTAACAAGCGGAAAAACTAAAACCGTCCAAATGCTTGTCAATGGTGTGATTGTGTAAAAGTGGTAAAGTAAAACGCCTGCGCCGCCTAACCAGGCTGCAAGGCCTACAGAAAACAACCTCAATGCGTATGACCTCGGTTTTGCAGTTATGCGATAGAGTGGTTTAGTTTTTGGGATTTTCTTAAACCACGAAGTTCCTGTTATTTTTCCATATATAAAGAAGTGGATTCGCTCCGTGAAAATTATAATCCCAAGGACTGCGGTAAACGAAAGTTGCCAGCCGGGCTCAAATAATTGTGTGGGTCTTGCCAATAGAAGAATTATTGCCGCCATAGATAATGTATTGATGGAGCTGGGCCGTCGGCGAAAGAAAAATGATATGCAAAAAACAATGGCTATAATAGCCGCTCGTAATGTAGGTGCTCTTGGAGGGACAATCAACAAAAAGATACCTATAGCAATTATACAAACAACCGCTCGGGCGCGCTTCATTAAACCGGCCGTTTTGCATAACCACCAGATAATTCCCACGAAAATTGCTAAGTGCATTCCGGAAAGGCTGATAAAGTGCAGCAGGCCTGTTTTGCGAAAGGCCTCATAAGTAGCATTGTCGATATTTTTTCTATAGCCTAATAGCAGCGCCTCAAGCAACCCTCGACTTCTATCTTCCAGCGGCAGGTCACCCAGGAGAGCTTGTGTCGCAGTTTGTCTTAGTTTTCTTTTTAGTTTTGTAAATATACCTGCGGGACTGCTTCTCAATAATTTAATGCCGTCTCGTGACTTAACGGATGCCGCGATGAAAACATTTTTCCGGGCCAGATACTTGGCGATATCAAATTGGCCCGGATTGGTGACTTCTTTGAATCTATCCAGCCAGCAATATGCCTGGATGTAATTACCCGCTTTCAAGTCCAGCACGGGTTCACCAATCTGCACCCGGATAGTGTCACTTGCCTTTACCCAGCCGTTCCACAGTTGTGGCCTTTTCGCAACGGTTTTTATTTCCTTTACCTTTAAGTAGAAACTGGTGGTTGGGTCATTATAAGTAAATCTGGCAAATTGCCATTGCTGATTCTTATTAATATACGGCTCGGTGATAATCAGCCCTCGAATTGTTGCTAATTTTCTCTCATTCGTGACAAAATTGCGGATACCATCGGGCCTTGGCTGATAGAAGCTGCTCAGCCGAGTAGCACCGAGGCACACAAAACAAACACAAGCAATATACGCCGCGACGTATGGTGGACAGGCTACTTTTAATACGGCAAACAAAAGAAATGTACCGATTGCACAAAGTAAAAGTAGTATCAGCCAGAACTGGATTGACCACATCAATATGTCTTGTATCAGGATACCTGTTATTAATCCTATCGCGACAAATACAAGAGGAGATGTGCTTACAATTTGTTTGTGAAGGTCTCTTCCGCCGGCAAGCTCTCTGTCAATCAGAGCTAATTTTCGCTGAATGTCGTCCATGTTTAGCCCCGCACCAATTGTACTCGTTTTTGAGAATCGGCCCGAAAAAAATAAAGTCCTTCGACGACAAACAATTGGTGCGGGGGCGATTTTATCGTAGTTTGTGCTTGGTTGCTACGGATAATCTATAAATGACAGAAGACAGAAGATATGTATCTGTTGTCTTTGTTTTATTCTCTGACCTCCGTTTTCTGCTGTCTGTTTTATTTGTGGTGAACAATGAAGGTGTTAGACGGTATATATGGTTGAAGCCATGAGATAAGAAAATGCGGATTTATTAAATTGGCGAATGTTTATCTCACGGGTTGACGAAATTGTTTGCGAACCGGATAATATAGTACGAATTGGTTTTTGAGTCGAGAGATTCGATGCCGGATAGCATGGCAATATTTATGGGTTTTGGAAGGGAAAAACAATGGCTGTCGAGTTTAATGCCTTTGAGGTTTTTGAAGTAGCTGAGAAGATAGAGCGTGATGGTGCCAAATTCTACCGTAAGGCGGCTGAACTTTTTGATGATTCGGACATCCGCGAATTATTTCTTAGGTTGGCTGATTGGGAAATCGGACACGAACAGCTTTTCGCAGATATGAGAAGGCAGCTTTCCGAATTGAGCAGAGAGCTTAGGACCTTTAAGCCGGAGGACGAATTGTTGCTGGATACGCAGGCTATGGCTGGGTTGGCTGTATTTGGTATTAAGCCAGAGCCATCCGAGGAATTCTCCGGTAAGCAAAATAGGGAGAATATCTTTAGGACGGCTATCGAGAAGGAGAAGGACTCTATTGTTTACTATACTGGTTTGAAGAACTTTGTCCCAGACCGCGCAGGCAAAGACAAAATCGATGATATTATTAAAGAAGAGATGCACCACGTTCGAATTCTCAACCAATCGCTCCAGCAGAGACAATTGCTTCGAGACGATTCAACGGTTAAGTCAACCCACTAAGAATAGCAAAGGGCAAATTGATAGAATTGCCGACAAGCTGGGTTTGGTAGCGTTTAGCCATTTTTTGCAAAATGTGAGAGCTTGAATAGCCTCTTTTGTGTTTGCGAACATATTAAAAATCGGATTTACAGAGCACATCAAATTGGTAGCAAGCACAGAGATAGACATATTTGAGTACGCGATCAAGATGGAAAAGAATGGTGAGAGTTACTATCGAAGGCAAATCTTATGAGTAAGATTTCAACACTTAAAAACAGGGACGATGTTTCAATTGTCCTTTGCGGCCAGGCTGGTATGGGTATCCAGACTGTGGAGCGTATTTTGACACGGATTTTGAGTCGTTCCTGCTATAATGTTTTTGCAACAAAAGAATTTATGTCGCGTATTCGAGGCGGGATGAACTCTACTGAGATAAGGGTGTCTTCAAGGCCTGTCCAGGCCTTTGTGAATCGGATCGACATCTTGATTCCTCTTGACAAAGGTGCGGTTCAACATGTCAAGGGAAGAATTTCATCCGATACCATTATCTTAGCAGATAGTAACAACCTTGGCGATGATTTTGGTCGGAGCCAGGGCAATTATATTGATGTTCCTTTCAACAAGATTGCCACTGGTATTGGAGATAAGATTTACTCAAACATAGCTGCGATTGGGACGATCACCGGCTTGTTTGGGATTAAGCTGCAGGTGGTTAGTGAATACATAAAGCAGTATTTTTCTGCAAAGTCACAGGATGTTGTAGAAAATAATGTTAAAGCGGCGGAAGCCGGTTATAAGATAGGTAGTAGTTTAATAGGTTCGGGTAAAATTGAACTTAAGATAGCTACGGATACCAAGGTAAAAAATGAAATTCTTTTAAGCGGGGCCGAAGCCGTAAGTCTTGGGGCTATAGCGGGTGGTTGTAATTTCATATCCGCCTATCCAATGTCGCCTTCTACAGGTATATTGGTTTTTCTTGCTCAGCACGCAAGAGAATTTGGCATAATAGCTGAGCAGGCAGAAGACGAGATAGCTGCAATGAATATGGCTATTGGTGCATGGTACGCCGGCGCAAGGGCGATGGTGACAACATCAGGGGGTGGCTTTGCTTTAATGACAGAGGGCCTGAGCCTGGCCGGTATGCTTGAGTCACCAATAGTGATTCATCTTGGCCAAAGGCCGGGACCTGCTACTGGTTTGCCCACCAGAACCGAGCAGGCAGACCTCGAACCGGCACTTTATGCAGGACATGGCGAATTTCCCAGAATAATCCTTACTCCAGCGAAACTTGAAGAGGCCTTTTATCTGACCCGGAAAGCATTTAACCTGGCTGATAGGTATCAGGTGCCGGTGTTTGTACTGACTGACCAGTACCTCATAGACTCTTATTATAATACGGCCTGTTTTGACTTATCAGGCACAAAGGTTGAAAAGTGCATAGTCAGGACCGGAAAAGATTACAGAAGGTATGAGCTAACAGCAGATGGCATTTCTCCTCGTGGTATCCCCGGCTATGGCGATGGTCTTGTTTGCGTTGATAGTGACGAGCACGATGAGGACGGACACATCACAGAAGACCTTAATCTGAGAACTAAGATGGTTAATAAGAGACTGAAAAAGGCCGAGTCGATAAAGAATGAAACTATACCTCCGGAGCTCGTAGGGCCGGAAGATTATAAAAACCTTGTGATATGCTGGGGCTCAACATATAACGTCGTAAAAGAGGCTCTTGCAGAATTGGCAAGAAATGATACGTCGCTGTTGCATTACAAACAAGTACATCCTTTGCACCCAGACACTGCTGATTATCTGCAAAGAGCAGATAAAACCATAATTGTCGAAAGTAATGCAACCAGTCAGTTTGGCAACCAGATAAAGCTCCATATAGGAATAGACATTGATGAGAAGATTTTGAAATATAATGGACTAAGTTTCGCCGTCGAAGAGGTTATGGAAGGATTGGATGAATTATTAGATTAGGATTATTATAGCCGATGGATACCAAAGTGTTTGATATGGATAATATTGATATTGCCTGGTGCCCAGGTTGTGGCAACTTTTCTATCCTTAAAGCGCTTAAACAAAGCTTAGTAGAGCTAAAAATTGAACCGACAAGACTTGTGCTTGTTTCAGGCATAGGCCAAGCAGCAAAAATACCCCATTATTTCAAAACCAATATATTCAATGGATTGCATGGCCGAGCTTTGCCTGTTGCGACAGCAATAAAAGCAGTTAATCCTTCACTCACGGTCATTTCAGAAAGTGGCGACGGCGATATGTATGGTGAAGGAGGCAATCATTTCTTGCATACGATGCGTAGAAATCCAAATATAACTCATATCGTTCATAACAATATGGTTTATGGGCTGACAAAGGGACAAGCATCACCGACAAGTCAGATAGGCTTTAAGAGTCCTGTACAGGTTGCTGGTGTTTTTCTTGAACCGTTTAATCCCATTGCAATTGCTATTGCTTTGAATGCCGGCTTTGTCGCGAGGGCTTATGCCGGCGATACAGAGCAGACAAAAGAAATACTGAAAAAAGCCATTACGCATAAAGGATACGCACTTGTTGACATATTTCAGCCCTGTGTTTCATTTAATAAGCTCAACACACACCAGTGGTTCAAAGAAAACACGTATTACCTTGAGGATTCACACGACTCTTTCAATAGAAACCAGGCTTTTGAAAAAGCAACGGAGACTGAGAGACTTCCGCTTGGCGTTTTCTATACACTTGCAGAGCAGTCAACTTTCGAGGAAAATATCAGTATCTATAGGGCAAACCAACGTCCTTTGTACGAACGTGAGTTCGATGTTAGGCAGTTGTGCAATCTGATTGAAAAATTCAAAATGTAGCTGCATGGAAAAGTCATTTCAAGCGAGGGTGTTGAGGATTGGGAAGATTGACTTTAAGCGGTCTATAATGGAGGTTGTAGGTGGTCGAGCGAATGGAACAACTCAAAAACGTTTTGGAAAAGCTATACGCCAAATATAATCACCCTAAGTTTGTTCCGCCGGACCCGTTGCAATTTCTGTATAAATATCCTAATCCCGCTGACAGGGAGGTGGTCGGTTTTTTATCGGCAGAGTTGGCATACGGCAGAGTGGAGCAGATCGAAAAGAGTCTGAATGACCTATTTGGCCGGATGGGGACAAACCCGTATGCATTTGTGAGAAATTTTGGCGAGGCTGAACGGGAGAGACTAAGTAGCTTCAGGCATCGTTTCACATCCGGCCAGGACATTTCAGACCTGTTGCAGGTTTTGCGGGAGGTTCTGGAGGAAAGAGGTTGCATAGAAAATTACTTTTTGCTGGGCTACCGAGAAACGGATGAGAATATCGTTCCAGCACTGTCGAAATTTTGCGAGTCACTACTTGACAGATTTATGAAACACAAAAATGCAGAGCCTCCGAAAGGGCTGCGTTATTTATTGCCTAATCCGGAATCGGGAAGCGCTTGTAAAAGACTGAACCTTTTTTTGCGATGGATGGTAAGAAGAGATGAAGTCGATCCGGGCCTATGGAGCTCGGTTGACAAGACTAAGCTGATTGTGCCGGTGGATGTGCATATGGCCAGATTGTGCAGGATTTTGAGATTCTACGAACGGAAAACGGTTTCTTTAGCAACAGCAGTAAAAATAACGGAGAGCTTTGCGGAGATTGAGCCGACCGACCCGGTTAAGTATGATTTTGCATTGTCCAGAATTGGAATCCTTGAGGATTGCAATGGCAGGCCTCGGCCGCAATGTCAGGACTGTGAGCTATTAGAGTTTTGTCGTAATTGATATTTTAGTTTAGCCCCGTCATCTTGATGACGGGGGTTTTTCTCAACCCTGCCATCAAGATGGCAGGGCTAAACATTATTTATGTCCATTTACGTATTTGATTTTCTGTTCTATTTCCTTATCCGTAAAACAGAACCTTTTATCAAATCCTGTTGACCATACTTTGTTGTTCAGACCGGCCTTGCGAAGGACAAAAGTGGATAAACGCTTGTATCTATGAACAATCTTTTCAATTGATTCAGATGAAATCTTTGCAACGATATGTACATGATTTGAACAAACTGAGATTGCAAGAATCTTCTGATTTATTTTCTGTGCCTCTTGGAGTATCGCCTTGCGAACAATATGTTTTTGACTTGAATCGAGTTTAACCGTCTGGAATTTTTGTTGTTTTTGATTTGCGTATTTTAATTTGTCATTTGCCGGCAGGATTCTGCCGTTTTTTACATACCCTCTTTTATCGCCTTGCAGCCATGAACCGTAAGTAGTCCATGTAATCATATAACCGATTATTTTTTTTGTCATATTTGAATAATAATTTATGGATTATATTTCCGACAACAATAATTTCGGTTAAGGTTTATACATTCGTTTAGCCCCGTCATCTTGATGACGGGGGTTACTCCCAACCCTGCCATGCAAGATGGCAGGGCTAACCGGATGGCAGGGTTTATCATTATGTTTAGCCCCGTCATCTTGATGACGGGGGTTATTTCCAACCCTGCCGTGCAAGATGGCAGGGCTAACCGGATGGCAGGGTTTATCATTATGTTTAGCCCCGTCATTTTAATGACGGGGTTATTTCCAACCTTGCCATGCAGGATGGCAGGGCTAACCGGATGGCAGGGTCTTTCATTATGCTTAACCCCGTCATTTGTAATGACGGGGTTATTTCTGAACACGACTTGCAATTGCCGAGTATAAAGATAAAATCATCGGATGCAGTCTGTATCCCAAAGAGAGGACAAGGTGAAAGATAAATTAAAGATTTTGTTTGTCTGCACAGGCAATTCCTGCCGCAGCCAAATGGCGGAAGGCTGGGCCAGGCACTTAAAGGGCGATGTTATTGAGGCGTACTCCGCAGGTGTCTGGCCGGTCGGGGTCAATCCAAAAACGATAAAGGTAATGGCAGAAACAGGCGTGGATATTTCCGATCAGTCGTCCAAGCACGTCGATGAGCTTCTGTGGATTGATTTTGATTATGTTGTAACGTTGTGCGATAATGCCAGGCAGCAGTGTCCTGTATTTCCCGGCAAAACCAAGCTTATTCACAGGATGTTTGAAGACCCTGTTGCCGTGATCGATAGCGAAGAGAAGATGCTGCGAAACTATCGCAGGACCCGTGATGATATAAAAGAATTTATAGAAACGCTGCCGGAGAGTTTGGAATGAGGACAAAAGACAGAGGACAGAATACAGAGGACAGAAAACAGAGGACAGAAGGCAGAGGACAGAAGACAGAGGACAGAATACAGAGCCGCGACCGTGAGGGAGCGGTTGATTATTGCTTATGGATTCAGAACAGTTAGAAAAATATAGCTCTGCTGTAACACTATCAGATATGGAAATCTTTGTATTTCCAGAGCTGATATACAGCTTGGTTTTGGCTAATATTATGAGCCCAATCATCTGGAAGTGGCGCGAGCTGGACTGTTTCAAGAAGCTCGAGGGAAAGAATAGCTTCAAAAAACTGATGCGGCTGAAGCAATTCATTATAGATGAGTACGAGTTTAATCTTGACCTGGAGACTTGGGGCCTTACCAGCAGGGAAAAGGAGCTTAAACGTTTTGTGAAGTTCATTTCTTCCGATGATATCGCTAAAAGTAACGCACTATTTGGCTATCATGGCGACAAATATTATTTCGACGTGGATATTCGCAAGCATTTTGGCTTAGATAAATATGATAGTGACATTATTCCATACTGGAAGACCGAAACCGTTGAAGCGATGGATGCTTTTCGGCTCAAAATGGGGTACACAAAAAAGGCAGGGGAGTGTGTCTCGTTGGCTGCTTTGTACGCCGCAGCAGCGTTTGTTATCTGTGGGATCCCTTTGGAAGATATCTATATGATACTCACGCCTCTTCATTCACAGAATTTCATTGATATAAATGACGGCGTTCTGACCAATAACAGAAGACTCGTCACCAAGACAATGTGGTTCAATGGTACAGAAATTTCCGACAAAGCACAAAGAGCGCTTCGCAACGAAAACATTACAATCGTGGCTCATCCAACCGGCTATGTGCATTGTTTGTACAAAGAAGCCACAATAAAAAAAGATATTTATCAACGGTTTATTCAGAAGCTCTCTTCATATCTATCAACTGAATTATCACTTACCGTCTTTGCCAGTTTTTTACGCAATCACCGGGACTATCAGAAATTCTTTCAGTTATGCCGAGACTGTCACGGACAAGCGCAATTTTTAAAAGCTGAAACGTTATTTCACTACGAGCACGGCAGCAATTTTAGAATCGCCGATGAAACAAATGATAAATTGCTCGCCGAGGTCTCCGATGAAGATTTTGTTTCGTATGAGCTGCCCGGCAGGATTCTCTGCGACGAGCTTTATGAATTTATAAAAAAGCAAAAGATTGACATGCGAAATCAGCAGAGCAAAGAAGCTCTGAGAAAATTCATAAAGCCTATTATCCAGGATGCGCAGAAGTTTGTGGACGAGCTTGCTGATTTTGTTTATGTTGAGGCAAAACTACACTCGCTTGACAAAAATTTTGTGCCTTCTGAGCCTGTCAAAATCTCCGTAGAGCAAGAGAGAGAGCAGATAATTGAATATTTGCAGGCGATTCGCGAGATAAACTCTACGGCTGACCTTGCTTTTTACGCCTATCGTGATATGGAAACCTGTGATTGGACTCCATTTGTAAAAGCAGCGGTGGAGCGTAATCCTGTCTCAATTCAAGCCTTCAAGTCATTATCGGTCGAGCAGGTTTATGCGTGGCTTAAAGAAATGAAGAATGAATCGATTTATGACGGTAAAAGGCTTGCTCAGCCGGACGAGGTGGCAAATTACCAAACCGGTGACGGTCTCGAAAAGGCCTTTTTATTAGCTAATATTATTCATGCCAAACAGCCCCGTGAAGATATAGAGGTGATTGCTGACGGCGAAAAAGTGGTTTTAAAAGGTCCCGGCAAATATTACTTTTCATTCACCAAAGGCCTCGCAAAGCACATTCGAGTCTCTGCAGCGGGGGCTATTAAGATAGTTAAATGAAAAACAACATCACGGGGGGATTATAAAAGAAATTCTAAAAAAACAATTATTTTTTCTTTGACGTAACGAACAAGTAAGACTATTTTAGTCCTATATATTATAGAATACACTTTGGGGCTCCGATTGAAGATGGATGTGGTAAGACGGAATACTGATTATGCTTTACGTGCGATGGTTAATCTGGTCGGTCATTATGGAAACGAGCCGGTACCGAGCAGGGAAATGGCGCAGCAGGGCCAGATTCCATATCAGCTCACATGTAAGCTGATGCAAAAGCTCCGTAATGCTGGATTAGTTGAAAGTTGTATGGGGCCTAAAGGTGGATTCAGACTCGGCAGAGAACCTTCCAGGATAAGTTTACTGGAAGTTATAGAGGCAATTCAAGGCAAGATTCTTCTGAATAGGTGCCTGCTAGGAGAGAATATCTGTCCGTGGCAGAAGAAATGTACGGTTAGGATGAAACTTGCAGAACTTGCCAAGTCCATAAACAGCTATCTTGGTAGCGTTACACTTGATGAACTGGCAAGAACAAAGGGCCAAAGACGTAGAAGACAGCGTGATAAAGAGAGAAAAAGTGAGAAGCGAGTACAGCAGAGATTTGCCTGTAAAAAGGATAAGGTTTAAGTGAATTAGTAGGGTGGGCACTGCCCACCATTTCCTTAGTGGTGTGCAATGCACACCCTACCTATCAAGGAGCTTGATATGCTGAAAGATGGTGAAAAAGGAGTAATTATTCAGCGGGACAAACAAACCTTTGCAGTGGCACCGCATATTCCGTGTGGGGTTGTTAAGCCACAAACGTTGCGGAGATTAGCTGATGTGGCGGAGAAGTACGGGGCTAAGGCTCTTAAAATTACAAGCGCCGCGAGAATCGCAATTGTTGGCGTGGATGAAAAGGATGTGGACAGTATCTGGTCGGAACTCGGTATGTCGCCAGGCTACGCGATAGGTTTGTGTGTCAGAAGCGTTAAGGCATGTCCGGGTACGACTTTTTGCAAGCGCGGTCAGCAGGACAGCTTATCGCTGGGTCTGAAGCTGGACAGCAAATACCATGGTATGGAGCTGCCGGGCAAATTTAAAATCGGTGTCAGCGGTTGTCCTAATCAATGTGCTGAGACATGTATCAAGGATATTGGAATTGTCGGGATGTCCAAAGGCTGGAAGGTATTGGTGGGCGGCTGTGGTGGCGCTCGTCCAAGGCTGGCACAGGAATTGGTGAAAGGATTTGAAACCGAGGATGTTATTGCATTGGTTGATAAGATTGTTAGATATTATAAAGCTAATGCCAAACCCCATCAAAGATTGGGCGTTATGATAGATAAAATGGGCTTCAATGGATTTAAATCAGCCGTGCTCGGTAACTAAGCGAGTGCCTTGCCGCCACGGCCTAACTCGAATTGCACAACAGGCTATTTCTAAAAACAAAATTGAAATGTGCTTCGGGGATGTTACAATTGATTTGCAGGGTAATATCAGCCATACTGAAACCGTACAATGTTAATGCGCAGTTTAGAGAGCGATATTTTAAATGAGTAAGGAATAGACAATGGCCAAATCCTCCAGCAATAAAAAGGCTCACAGAGGTAATAAATCCATGTCCACCAGGGCTGTACATGCTGGTGAGCCGAGAAAAAAATATGCAGATTCGCTGACAACGCCGATTATTCAGACTTCCACGTTTACATTTCAGAACTCAAAGCATATTGAAGATTACACCAAAAAAGGAAAAGAGCATTTTGAATATGGCAGATACGGCAATCCAACGGCGAAGATTGCCGAAAAGCGCCTCGCGGATCTTGAAGGTGCTGAAGATTGTGTGGTATTTACATCCGGTATGAGCGCAATAACTACAACTATTCTTACACTGGTTCGGTCAGGCGACCATATTGTCATAACCGACGACAGCTATAAAAAGACGCTCGAGTTTTGCATGTCCTATCTGAAACAATTCGGCGTTGAGTGCACTATAGTTGCATTCGGAGATTATGGAGCTTTTGAAAGGGCCATTAAAAAGAACACGCGTTTTATATTTTCCGAATCACCGACAAATCCTTACCTGAATATCTTTGACCTTGTTAAGATCAAAAAAATTGCAGACAGGCATAACATTCTAACGCTCATAGACAGCACGTTTGCCACGCCGCTGAATCAGAGACCTATCGAATTCGGGATGGATCTCGTCCTGCAAAGTTGCACAAAATACCTTGGAGGTCATAATGACATCTTGGCAGGAGCAGTGCTTGGGAAAAAAGAGCTGGTCGATAAGATACGCAATCTTCATAAGTCAATGGGCGGCCTTATTGATCCTCATTGTTGTTATCTTCTCCTGCGGGGTCTCAAAACATTTCCCCTGCGTGTGAAGAAACAAAACGAAACCGCATTAAAGGTCGCTGAATACCTTAAAAGTCACCCACGTGTCAAGAAAGTTTATTATCCTTTTCTTGAAAGTCATCCTCACTATGAAGTAGCAAAGCAGCAGATGAGCGGCGGCGGAGGGGTGGTAACATTTGATATAAAGGGCAAACTCAAAGACGCCAAGCGCTTTTTAGATGCTTTGAAGCTGTGCTATATTGGGCCGAGTTTTGGCGGTGTTGAGACATTGATAACACATCCGGCATTGGTGAGCTATTACGACTGTACGAGAAAAGAACGCTATAAATTGGGAATAAGCGATACACTTTTCCGACTTGCGGTTGGAATTGAGGATGTCGAAGACATAATTGATGACCTTGAGCGAGGCTTTAACCACTAAATGCTAACTTTCCTTCACACTTCGTAATATTTGGGGCAAAGGCCGAACTTTAGTCACTCCTGCCGGAAGCAAAGGGGTTCGCAATGGCAGATTATGTTAAAGTAATGATTTCAGATTTCTGGGCTACTGTCACCGAGATGTCACCGTACCTACTGTTCGGCTTTTTCGTAGCCGGGATTCTTTCTGTGTTTGTCTCACAGCGAATAGTCGAAAGACATCTGGGCGGCAGGGGGGTATGGCCATTATTAAAGGCGTCTCTTTTTGGTATCCCACTTCCATTGTGTTCATGTAGCGTCATTCCCGTATCAATGTCGCTACGCAAGCACGGAGCAAGCAGAGGAGCCACAATATCGTTTTTATTGTCCACACCTCAAACAGGCGTGGATAGTATCTTTGTGACTTTAAGTCTTCTTGGTCCTGTTTTTGCTGTTTTCAGACCTTTGGTAGCACTGGTGACCGGTCTTATTGGTGGCATTTTTGTAGATGTTTTTAATTGGGGCGGAAAAAGTAAAGAATCCACACCCTTGGAGTGGTTAGAAGAATGTTGCGCCGCTGGTAAATTATCCGGCAGATTTGTTAAAGGATTAAAATATGGTTTTATCACACTGCCGCGAGATATAGGGACAGCAATGTTAGTCGGGTTGGTGGTTGCTGCGGTTATTTCGACTGTTGTGCCGGACGATTTCTTCACGGAAAAACTTTTAGGCACCGGTATTTTTGCAATGGTGGTTATGATGTTTCTGGGCATACCAGTCTATGTGTGTGCGACTGCGTCAGTGCCTATAGCAGCAGCGTTGATATCGAAAGGCCTAACCCCAGGAGCCGCTCTGGTATTTCTTATAGCCGGGCCTGCTACCAATGCTGCCGGACTTACAACGATATGGAAGGTTTTGGGCTGGCGAACTGCAGTAGCCTATCTTTCTACGGTTGTGGTCTGTGCTCTGGGGTCGGGAATATTGCTTGATATGATATTTCCGGAACTTAGCTCATCTGTGCAGGTTCATATGCACCAAATGAAACCCTCTATCCTCGGACATATATCAGCAGTAGCGCTATTAGCTGTTTTGGCAGTTGCAATTTTTAGCACAAGAAAAACCGCCAAATAAGCTTTGCTATGAGTAACGAGCTTATGTTTGTTAGTTGCGTTTGTAAGCCTTTCTTTATAGATACGGCTTAATATGGAAACCATCTTTTGCTGAGGTGGTCACAGTCTAAATAACGGCGAACTTTTTCATTCGAAGAATCTGTTTTCGCGGGTCCGGCAGTATGATAACCGAACATGGTTGTTTTTGCCATACCGGTCACATCGGTCAGATTATTTGGCCCGCGTTTTCTATAATCCGTGCATTTTTTATTTCGACAACAAAATTTTGAGAGAGCTTCCGTTATCTCGCTTCCTAAACGTTAGCTGCTTGTGGTATAAGCACTTGTTTCTCATTCAGGATGTCGGCAGAAAAATACAAATTTATTCAATATTCTTAAAGAGGCATAAGACAACCTTGCAAAAAAAACAGATTTTAGATATACTATTATTTAACTTTTTAGCAAAAAACGGCTCAACAAATGCGAAACGGACAGAAATAACCGAACATAAATTTTGTTTTATGCATACTATAACAGAGAAGTAAAATATTCACAGAAATGAAAATGGTTGTTATGGATAAACGAAGAGCATTTACCCCATTAGAAAACTGTACCAAAAGCAGGTGTCCCACGGATAAGGAATCTTTTCCAACGGGCTTTACCCCATTAGAAATCCAGATTGCCGATTTCTTGAGGCCATCAACCCGACCGAACTCGTCAAAGTCCGGGTGCGCTAAGCAAAGAAGAATGTTTCTAACGGGGTTTACGTTAATAGAGCTGCTGGTAGTGATAGCAATCATCGCGATACTGATGGCGATATTGATGCCGGCACTAAATCGAGCCAGAGAGCAGGGCAGACGTTCAGTGTGCCTCAGTAATCTTAAACAGCTAACACTCGCATGGGTTTTGTATGCGGATGACAATGACGGTAAAATCGTAAATAGTGACGTAAGCTACGAAGGCAGTCCTCCGGTGTCTAATTGGTGGGTGCGTTGGCCTACTAAAGGCCACGATAGTACTATTGAGGAGTGGGAAATCGCGATCAAAGGAGGTCAACTGTGGCCATATACTAAAAGTGAAAAACTTTACAAGTGCCCAAACAGTGCGAAGCAAAGGAGATTGACGTACACCATAGTTGACTCGATGAATGGTTATTGTGGCTGGGATGCCTATACTCCAGAGCTGAAAATAAAAAATATAAATACGATTCGCAGAACATCTGAAAGGATGGTTTTTCTTGGTGAAGACCCGGTGTCTAAAGGCACCTGGGGTGTTTTATATTCAGAGGAAGCATGGTATGATGCGCCTCCGAAGCTGCACAGCAACGGTACGACCTTCGGCTTCGCAGATGCACACAGTGAATATTGGAAATGGGTTGATAGGCGTACTGCAGAGACTACCTGGGATGACCATAATATTGCACAACCTGGCAATACGGATTTGCACAAGGTGCAGAAAGCTGTTTGGGGGAAATTAGGATATACACCTAGTATTCTGTCCGAGTAATAAGCTTCAAAATTCATAAGTACAAGCAAATAAAGGGCTTAGCTGGTTCGAGCCAATAATCATTAAGCTCATTGTTGGTAAAGACTTACGCGTTTTGAGAGTGAATACTCAAACACACTCCGAGTTATCGGCCTAACCAGCGGTCCTGGCCTGCTCAACTTCCTGTTCTTTCAAACGATCCATACTTATACTTTTTTGTGCACCAGCGAGTACCAGCAATATATCTCAGCCCGTCATCGGCTAACATAAATGTAAAAATACCCATGCGGAAAACACCCCATTACATTGCTATGTTGATGAATACTACTCTGCGAAGTAGCTCTCCCAGCCTTGCATAGCCCGCTTTGGCGGGCGAAGGAAGGTTGTTATGTAGCACGAGAGTTTTCAATTGTGGCTTCTTTTGTTGTAATTCTTTTGGAATTATAGGATGTAGAGATGCGATTCTATTGGTAATTATTTAATGAAGTATCAAATGTAGTTGTGGATACAGGTTACCTAACGTCTTTTATGCTAAGAAATTCCTTGTCGTAGAAGGCTTGGTCACCGTTAACAAGTTAAGGTGGCGGAGGATAAAACCGATAAATTCCTTCAAGAAAAGAGTTTGTTAAAAGTAGTTTTAGTACCTCTCGTGCTGCGTAGCGATCTATCCTTGCTTCGTCGTCATAGCTTTGAAGCGTCGGCGGACGCGGTAGTTTAACTACGGAGGGTGGAAGCTACTTCGCAGAGTAGTATTGGAAAAGCCAAAAACTCGTTTTTTTTATTGTCCTTTATATGAACAGGATGCAGGCCATAACTATAGCGATATTCTCACTGGTGCTGGCTATTTGCGCTACTGGTTGTAACAGTAAGTTCTTTGATCCGACGCAAATAGGAAGATTCCGTCCGACACCGGCGGTCAATGTGATATTGGATTCGTTAGGTGTAGCTGGGGAGACGCCGATAGGGTGGGAAAAATCAGAGGAGCCAAAGCCAAGTGACATTATGGCAGTTCCAACTGATTATGTGCTCCGGTGCGGAGATGTTGTTAGAATATCCATATTCGAGTTATATCAAGAGGGTGTCCCATTTGAAAATGATTACGTCATTACTGAAACCGGTAAAATATCCATACCGGACGTGGGCGTTGTTCAAGCAACCGTTTTGACTGAGGCACAGCTTGAGGATGAGATACAACGAATTTTGTCACCGGAGGTGTTGAAAGAACCGTCGATTTCAGTGGCTTTGGTTAATTCGCAGCAGCGTACATTTTCAATATTAGGCGAGGGGGTGTTGGCTCCGAACAGGTACGTTATTCCCAGGTATGATTTTCGGCTGGCCGATGCACTTGCCAGCGCAGGAGGTGTAAAGCAATTTAATGTAAGCTATATTTACGTTTCGCGTTCTATTGAGGAGCCGAAGGAAGCAACTAAGCCGGCTGAAATCGAGACTCGACGCCGTGAACAAAAGCTCCCAGAGCTGGAGATCATTGGGCCTGGCGGCCCTGAGCCGAAGACACCCGAACAAGAGATCCCAGAGTTGAGGATTATTGAGCCGGAGGTGAAGGAGCCACAACTCAAGCTGGAGCGGCAGATGCTTCAGAGGATAACACCTTCAGCTCAACATCCCCAATTTAATCGGAGCCGGCCCCGGAGTAAAAAAATAACTTTAGGTTCTACCGGAGTGGCAAGTGAGAGAGAGCTTGCAAGAGAGACTTCATCTCAACGGTTCGGACATTCAGTAGATAGCAGATCGAGTACAAAAAACACGCCGCACATAATAGGTTCATCACCGGCTTTAAGCTCCCGGAGAATGTTGACAAATGAGCTGGAAGGTGAGAATAGAGAAAGTGGTCGTATCGAATGGGTATTTCGCAATGGTAAGTGGATCCCGATTCAGATTGGCCCACCGGAAGCTATGAAGCCGACGCTTGCGCTTAAGGAGGAAGAAATCGGCGAGCGCATCGACTGGATTTTTAAAGATGGCAGATGGGTTCCAATTTCCTCTAAGCATCAAAGGCCGAAAGAGCCTGCTATAAAATTCGAGCCGGAAAAACCAGCTCCACTTGAGCAGAAGTTACCGGAAGAGCTCGAATGGGAGGCTGCATTACAAACGCGAGTCATAAAGATTCCCGTCGCTAGGTTGCTTGCCGGTGACCCGCGGTATAACATTGTGATAAAGCCGGGCGATGCCATCCATGTGCCTGTTGATATTATCGGTGAGTTCGCTATAATGGGCAACGTTAACAGTACCGGATATATTAACATCACAGGCCGACCGATGACTCTAAAGATGGCTATAGCTGCGGCGGGGGGCCTGGGACCTTTAGCTTGTCCTAAACGCTGCGAAGTGATAAGAAGGATCGGCGAAAACACAGAAGAAATTGTCATGGTGGACTTAGATAAAATAGCCAGCGGTGAACAGCCTGACTTCTTTATTAAGCCCAACGATTTGATTAATGTGGGTACGAGTGCAACCTCCAGGTGGCGTGCCATCTTGCGAAACGCGTTTAGAGCAACTTACGGTTTCGGTTTTGTTTATGACCGCAATTTTGCGGACGCAGATTACGGTAAAGGTTTCCGCAGACCCCACTGGCTTTAGCGGAATCTCTCAGTTATGGTGGCCAATATTGCTTCTTTTACTGAAGAGTCACGTCAAAAAAGTGCACCCCTGCCAAAAAAGCAGTGGCGTGAGCTTGAATTGCATAATCGCATAAAGATTGTAGTAATAGGGGGGCTGTTTTGTTTCCTTTTTCGCAATGAGATCAGAGGCATCGTTCACGTATGGCTGACTGAAGCAAGCTGGTCGCATGGTTTTCTAATCCCCTTATTCAGCCTGTACTTTATTAACAGGCATAAAAGCGAGGTCTTAAATCTTCAAAGCAGGCCGAATTATTTAGGCTTGTTTATTTTACTTTGCAGCGTTGTATTTTATTTTTTTAATATAGTTAGTCCATCCGGATACGCATATTTTCGCAGTATTTCAATGTTGGCAGCACTTGGTGCTGTAGTTTTGTTTTTGGGCGGTTGGTGTTTGCTTAGATATACATGGCTGCCGATCATGTTTTTAGTTTTTGCTCTGCCGTTGCCGCGAAGATACTATGTTGGTCTGACTATGCCGATGCGGCAGTGGGCGGCCCAGGTGGCGGCTGTGTTATTGAATATGGTCGCAGACCTGGAAGCTACTGCCAGCGGAGTAGTTATAGATGTGATTTATAAAGGCAAGCACTTGGAACCCGGATTAAATGTGGCTGAGGCCTGCAGTGGAATGCGGCTGTTAATGGCCTTTTTAGCTCTGGGTGTCGCTATGGCTTATCTGCACTATCGTCCTCTTTGGCAGCGAGTTATTTTGTTGGCCAGTACTGTACCTATTGCGATATTTTGTAATATTGTTCGTGTTACGGTTACAGGCTTTATTTATGTGCTCATACACCCTAAATATACGCAGGGCAGATACCATGATATGCTTGGCATTGCAATGCTGCCGTTGGCTTTTGGTTTATACGGGCTTCTGGCGTGGTTTATGTCGAGTCTATTTGTCGAACAACAAGAGTCAATCAACGAAGATATTGTTGTTCGGAAATGTAGCGTGTGATGCGAGATATAAGGCATGATATAAAGGTTTATTTTCAGCCGGCATTTTTGATATGCGTCGCGGTGCTCGCAATAGCCGGAGGGGGTATGTCAATTGCTGTTAAAAGCTTCGGCGTGTACCTGAGGAAGGAGCCTTTGTCACTGAAAAAGTCCTTAGGCCTACTGGATGAAAAGCAGTTAGTCCCTTACAGCGTAATAGAAAAACGTAAAATCCTAAATGAAGAGATAATCAATGAATTAGGCACAGAAGATTATATTCAATGGGTCTTCGAAGATTCAGATGTGTCGGTTGACAGCTCAGTACGTAAATGCTTGTTGTTTATTACCTACTACCGGCTTCCGGATAAGGTACCACATGTGCCGGAGGAGTGTTATACCGGTGGCGGTTATCAAAGATTGGCAACCGATAGCGTGACGTTTGAAGTAAAGAAGACCGGCCTTGAGGAGAAAATCCGGGGAAAATACATTGTCTTCGGCGGTGCAAAGTCGAATCTCTGGCACAGTGAAAGAACGTTTCCTGTTTTGTATCTTTTTAAGGTCAACGGTGAATATGCCGGCAGCAGAGATGAGGCTCGAATAGCACTAAATAAGAACCTCTTCCGCAGGCATTCGTATTTTTGCAAGATTGAGCTGGTTTTTAACCAGTTCCGCCTTGGGCGGATTGCACCTGCCAAAGAACAGGCGGTTGCAGCGAGTGAGAAGCTTTTAAATGTGATTTTACCGATTTTAGAAAGAGAACATTGGCCTGATTGGTAAGGAATAATCAATGGCAAAGAAAAGATTGAATAAAAAAGTCGCGCTTATTGGCTCGATTGTATTTCTATTGTTTGTCCTGGCTATTATAGTGGTCTTTTTTCATTTAGACCGAGACCCGGATAAATTTATTAAAGATGGTGACGCAGCATGGCTGGCAAAAGATTATAAGAAAGCACAACAAGATTATCTTAAGGCGCACCGATTTGCGAAGACCGGTTCACTTCGGAAAGAGATACTATTTAAACTGGCGGATGTATATATTCAAACCGGGCAATGGCCTAAAGTGCGAGGCTGCTGGGAGCAGATAATCAATATTGACCCGGAGAACATAGAGGCTCGACTCGGACGGTTGAAGTACATTTATATAGTTGCTGATAATTATGCAAGTGTTAGACGAAATGTTAGCGGAGCCTGGCAGGAAGTTAAGTCTCAAACAGCAGAGCTTATAGAGGTAATTGAGGATAAGGGCCTGCTTATGTCAGATAAAGCCAAGTGGGAGCCATCATTAGGCATACAGGAGGATAAGCTTCAGCACGCCACAAGCCGGCGTATCGGCCCATATTTGTATCTGCTCAGGGGCAGAGCTGCTTTTGAATTGGTAAAAATGGGAGCGGTAACCACGCCGGATGAATTGCTTGACCACGCAATCAATGATTTGGAGAAGGTCAAGGAGCTTGACCCAAATAATGTTGATGCCTATTCGTATTTGGCGCAGGCTGCCATAGAAAAAGGTGAAATCCTTGCATCAAGGGGCAATCTTCAGGAGAGGGAAAAAGCCGTTAAGCAGGCTAACGGACTTTTGCAGCGGGCGGTAAAGGTTGCAGATAATGTTCCCAAAGCACATATTAATCTTATAACGCGCAAGCTCACACCGCTGGGCGGCGATTCTAAGCTTAAAAAGGAGCAAATTAAATCACTCGAGCCTGAATTTTTATCGCTTGTGAATAAGTTCTCTTCCAGCTCGGAGGCTTTTGCGACGCTTTCCAGATTCTATTCAATCTATTCGGTCTATTCGGACCGTCAATCCGACCGAGGCGGAGCAATTCTTGATAGGGCCATTAAGGCGGCTGAAAAGGCAATTGAATTAGACAAAGACAATGTTGCGTATGCAATAAATGCTGGAAATCTATACTATCGCAAGTCATCTGTATATGGACAAAAATCGGAAATCAGCAAGGCGGTAGAAATAGCTAAAAATGCGGTTGAGCTTCCAGGTGCCCAGGATACGCTTGGGCCACAGAGCTTCGCCAACAGAATGAACAGATTCTTATTGTATTCATTTCTGGCCAACTGCTATATCGAGCAGATACTCGAGCCTTCCGAAGGAGTGACTGAGTCGCAAATCGAGCTCTGGCTGACAGACGCTGAACAGGCAGTGCACGAAATCGAGCAGATTTTTGGCAGTGGTGAGGACCCACAAGTAGCTAAGTGGCAGGGAATGCTGGAGCTTGCAAAGGGAAATACGGACCTCGCTGCGAGAAAACTCTATGCTGCTTACGAGCAGATTAAGGCTTCTAATAATCCTGAGCAAAGAGATGCGCAGCTATCATATATTCTTGCGAAGATATTTTTAAATACTTCTGAAGTTGGTGCAGCGATAGAATTCCTGACCAGTGCCCTTGAAGCGGGTATTGAGCTGCTCAAGCCAGAAGCAATTTTGGATTATCTTGAAGTTCTTGGCAGGGTTGATATGTGGTCTTATGTCCTCTCTTCCGCTAATCCTTACAATCTCCAATCCTTCGAGCAGAAGTTTGGGCCAAACCAGATGAGCCGAACACTTCGCATAAAAGCCCTGATAGGTACAAATCGGATCTCCGAGGCCGAAGAAGAATTAGCCAAGCTTGAACAAAATAGCCCAGATGTAATTAAGCTTAATTTAGTGCTGGTACAGGCCAAGATTAGGCAGATTAGGGCAGCTTTAGCAAAAAATTCAGCAGAAAAAAAATCTACATTTGGTCTCGACCAAGCCGAGCAGTGGCAGCAGCAGAAGCATATATCAGATGCTGCTGAGAAGTTAATGCAAGCCGATTTGGACAACTATAGGCAGCTTAAGTTAGAGCTTGTGCAGAAGCTGCTAATTACAGAACCGAATTCCGTTGAAGAAACCTCCGTCAGTGCCGTTTGTGGAAGCTACATAGCACAAGGCTGGACGGATAAGGCAAGTGTTTTGGTCAATCGTTTCCTGTATTACTTCCCAGACAGTCCAGCACTTCTGTTCTACAAACAGTTGCTTTCTGAGCCTGATCCCCGGAATGTTTCACAACAACGCCGCCGAGAAATAGAAGAGCAGGTTCTAATGAATATTGCCGATCCTCTTAATCAAGCTGTGAAACTCGGGATTTTTTATAGGAGGGAAAATGAGCCGGAAAAAGCAGTTGAAAAGCTAAGGCAAGCTCTTGAAATGAAAACAGAGCCCCCGTCCACCTTGGGTGCAAGAAGGGGGGCCAGGCCACTATCTGAATCGACCGAAAAAACGAATCTAAAACACCTTGCTGCAAATCATCTTTTTGAAATAGCTATTCAGATGGAAAATTGGAAGCTGGCAGAGAAAACTATAGAGATTGCTCGGCGTGAAAATCTCGATGATTGCCAAGGTCAGCTTTTTGAAGCTCATTTCGATATGGCTAAACACCAATATAGTGACGCGCTGGAAAAGATCAACGAGTGTTTGAGGCAGAAACCTATATTTTCATACGCCTATATGCTTAGAAGCAATATAAATGCTGTTATGGGCAATGAGCAGGCAGCTATTGAAGACATAAGCAAAGCTGCATCATTGAATCCTCTTGATGGTGCGATTGCCAAGAGTATGGCATTATTCCTTCGCAACCGGAGGCTCGGTGAAGATGTCTCATCAGAGCAGGCAATCGAGGTCAAGCAGGCTTTGGAAAGGGCTATATGGTTAAATCCGGGTGACATGACGTTATTAAGCGACTACGCTGAATTTATAAGCTCTGCAGAACCTGCAAGAGCATTGGAGATTCGTCAGACTCTTCAAAAAAACAGCCCGACATTATCCAATGTTGTACAGCTTGCCAGACTGGCGACCAAAATGGCGTTGGAAGAAACAGACTCACAGCGTAAAAAGACATTGTTTGAGATCGCAGAATCATCTCTTGAAGAAGCCAGAAAGATGAGCCCAAACGATAGAGCAATGCTTGAAGGCTATACAGAATACTATAGGGCCATAGGTGAGCAAGGCAAGGCTCAGCAATTGCTGCTGGAATCACAAGACGATAAATTGCTCTGGCGCCATCATTTTCAGCTTGGCCAATTCGAAGATGCTAAAAAAGTGTTGTTGCAGTTATATCAGCGACAGCCAAAGGACGTTGATGTGGTCAAAGGCTTTTTACTTGTATCTGAGAGAACCGGAGACAAGGAGGCCATAAAAAGATATTCCGAAGAGCTTTTGGCCGTCGAAGACAACGCAGAAAATCGTCTTGAGCAAATAAGAGCTTTCCTCGGAATTGGTCTTGTTGAGCAAGCCAAGCAGAAATTACAGGGTTTTAAGGAAAGGTTTCCGGACAATTCCAGTGTGCTGCTGCTTGAGGGATGGTTGGCGATGAGACAGGGACAACTGCAAAGAGCGTTGGAGCTGACGAATCAAAATCTTGCAGCCGACGAGGGGAATGCGGGGGCTTGGCGATTGAGAGGCCAGGTAAATCTTTTAATGACAAATTATAGTCAGGCCATCCTTGACCTTAAAAAGAGCAAGTCGCTGTCAGCCACACCGGCGATCAGCATTGACCTGGCAAGAGCTTATCTACAGGCAGAGCAGGCGGATAACGCAATAACCGAGCTTAATAGCGCCATCGGTGAGCCGGATGCACCTCTGGAAACCAGAATCTTACTTGAGCAGATTTATAAAAGACTCGGAAGAAGGCAGGCACTGAAGAGATTTTACGATAAGACTATGCAAAAATTTCCTGATAGTGTCCTGTGGTATAATCGGGCAGCGGAGTTCGCCATAGATACCGGCGAATTCACAAGAGCTGAACAGTTGTATAAAAAGGCATACCTGCTTAAACAACAAGAATATGGCGAACAGGATATAAAAAACGCGATAAAGGATATACAATATGTTACAGCATTTGATGGATATTTAAGTGCACTTATAGCAGCAGCGGGTCAGCCAAATACGACAAACAGCACATGGCAGCCGGAGAAGTTAACACAGGCCATTGAATCCGCCGCGGCGGATAAATACGAGAATACGACTCTTGCTCCTTTAGCTTTATATAGAATTGGCCAGGCAAAGTTGAAACTCGGAGATAGGAAAACCGCCATAGAATATTGCCAAAGGGCCGTCGATGAAGCGGGTACGGATGAGAGACTCACCGCTGAGATTTTATACAGAATGTACTTAATTTTGGGAGAAGATGAAGTCTCGAAGTATTGCGAGCAAAGGCTACAAACCAATCCGAATTCACTCTCAGCCAATTTCATCAATTTCCATTTGACTAAAATCAAGGGTGATTATGACAAAGCCCTTTATTGTATCAACAAATGCGTTGAACTGGCCAGTCCCGATGATGTATCGCAGAGACTTGGCTATACGACGCAAAGAGCGGACTTTTTAACCTTTGCTTATGAAAAGACTTCCGATAATAGCTATCGGAAAAAGGCTATCGAGGATTACGAAAGTCTGCTCGCTAAAAAGCCGAATAATACCGGTATCCTGAATAACTTGGCGTATATGCTTGCCGAGGACAATCAAAGACTGTCTGAGGCTCTGCAATATGCTAAGCGGGCCTTAGAGCAAATGCCTAATAACCCGAACTTTATGGATACTTATGCTTATGTGCTGTATAAAAACGGCCAGACCTCTAAGGCTGCTGAGTTGTTGACGGCTGCCATACAACTGTATCGGCAGGATGCCATCGCAGCACCCGTAGAGGTATGGGAGCATTTAGGTGCTGTAAGAGAGGAGCTTGGAGACAAAAGCCGGGCCATTGATGCTTACAGACGAGCGCTGCAGGTTGGAGCTGACAAGCTGCCCAAAGTGGTCGAAGACCGGATAACCTCGGCTATCGAGCGTCTCTCAAAGTGAGTAATCCCCGTTCTTTGTTGCCTGCACCTGTGGTAATGCAGGCACAGGTGCGAGAGCAAGAACAGAGGTGCAGCTTGATGTTCGTCCGCAGGACGCCTTACGGCGCTGATGGATAATAATTGGAGGTCTAAATGCCAGAAAGAATCCGCCCAAAGCGGAATGCAGCAGCAGGGCCGGCTAGTTCTATGCTGCCGGCAGCCGAAACGCTGACGCCGAAAGAGTGCTTTGGAATGTTGCGTCGGCACATGCTGCTGATAATTTTTCTGACGGTGTTAGGTATAGGGGCCGGCGGAGGGTCCTGGTACCTTTTACGCGAATATATACCAAAATATACAGCTCAAACCCTTATTGAAGTCTCACCGCCAGTAGAAACTGACCCTATGAACATTGTGGCCACTCAAGTAAATAAGGATATACATTACCAGCACCGCTTATCGATTGCTAACCTTATAAAACAGCAGAGAACTTTACAAGATTTGCTTCAGAAGAATGACAAAGTTAGAGCAACGAATTGGTTTCGACGTTATGCAAAATATGGCGAAGGTGGAAATATCATAAGCATAACCAAAGCCTTCAAGAATTTGAAGAGAAACCTTACAGTTTATGCCCACCGAGATGCAGAGTTTGTTGAGCTGTCTATGACCTGTCGGAGTGCTGAAGAAGCAGCAGCGATAGTCAACGAGATGGCACAGTTGTTTGTTAATTCGCATGGCAGTATAAAAAGAGCTGAGCTAACTGAGAGGCTCACAAAGCTTGAAGATCGCCAGGAATGGATTCAAAGGGAGCTGACCAGCACCGAAGATGCGATGGATAATGTGCGCAAAGATTCCGGTATTACCGATCTGGAGCAGCCCGTAGGGCGTTACTGGCGCCATACATTCGAGGTAACTCTGGATGATTTGGAATTGCAGCAAAACGAGCTTATTCTATCTGTAAAACAAGCAGAGGCCGATTTGGAGAATCTCAAGGAGCTGGCAGAAGGCCCGGTTACGGTGCAAATCGAACAGGCTGTTGAGAGCGACCCCGTTATGATTATGCTTGCCGAACAGCTTGCATTTCAGGAGACACAGCTTGCAGGCCAGCTTACAAAGTTTGGTGGAAATCACAGAGTCGTGCGTCAGACTCGCCAGCTAATAGACGAAATCAAAAAGAGAAGGCAGGGCAGACAGAGAATAATAGCGGAACAGACTCGGCAGGCGGCGCTCGAAAATACACAAGACAAGCTGATTGTATTATACAGGAGGCTCGAAGAATTGCAGAGTATGCGGGCCGAAGCGGCTGCAAAGAAGAAGGAGCTCGATTTGGCCCGCGTGCAGTACGAAAAGATACTGAAGGTAAGGGACGAGAGAATCGAGATGCTTAATGAGATCAAAAAGCAGATCGAGAAAATGAGGATAATGCTCAATGACCCGGCAACACCCAAGGTGCAATTAGTAGGTTTGGCTCCTGCACCGCTGGAAATGGTTGCTTCTCGGCAGTGGTGGCTTTGGTTTCCCGGCGGGACTATGGTTGGTTTTATGCTGGGCATAGGTCTTGCCTTGCTTATTGAAATGGCTAATGACTTGGTACGGACACCAAGAGACGTGACCAGGTTCTTGGACATTCCTCTGTTGAGTGTTATTCCTGATGCCTCTGAGGATTACCTGGGCCGAAAGGTTAATTTGCCTTTGACTGTTCATCAGGCACCTCATTCTGTTACAAGCGAATGTTACAGGCAGCTTCGGGCCAACTTTGAGCTGGCGGCTTCTGCAAGGTCTCGTAAGGCCGTGCTTGTTACAAGTGGTGACGCGGGGGACGGCAAGACATCTGTCGCTGTTAATCTGGCGATAACTTTTGTTGCCGAGAATAAAAAGGTGCTGCTCATTGATGCCAATTTTAGAAAGCCGAGTTTACAAAAAATATTTCCCATTGAGCCGGCAGGGGATTCAGAGACAGATTCTTCTAATCTCGGATTGAGCAATCTGCTGAGGGATCAGTGTGGTTATGAGGTTATAATATCCAGCGGCATAGAGGGCCTTGATATAATCAATTCAGGCTCACCACCTTCAAATCCGGCGGAGCTGCTCGCAAGCAGCCAAATGAAAAAGCTGATTAGTGAGCAACGGAAGATATATGATCATGTTATACTTGACGGTCCGCCGGTACTGTTGGTAAGCGATGCAAAGGTTTTGGCAAAAATTGCGGATGTTACAATTATGGTATTTAATGCCGCTTCCACAAGCAGAGGTGCCGCACAGAGATCTGCGTATGAGCTTAAAGTAGTGGGCGCCAAGCTTGTGGGCTGTGTGCTCTTTGCCGCAAGGACAATGAAAGGCGGTTATTTCAACAAACAATTCAAGTCCTATCGCCGATATCAGAAGAAGCTACGAAAACTTGCCGGTGCTGCCTCTGTTTAGAGCTTACAGGCAGATAACAAACAAGTCGAAAAAAAGTTCCCATTTTGCGAGGAGGAGTGTAAAATAGGAACGTTTTTATATAACAAAATCTATGTTGATTTTAGCCCCAGGTTTTACACTGGTGGTTTATTTAGATCGTTTAGCCGTTTCCGGTACGGAAACGGTGGAAAGTCAGAATTCAATAAGATTCTTTTGGAAGAGGTCGTTTGATGGACAAATTTTTGGTTACAGGCGGAGCCGGCTTTATCGGCTCAAATATCTGTAGAAGGCTTGTTGCGCAGGGCTGCTTTGTTAGGGTTGTTGACAATTTGCTGACCGGCAAAAAAAGCAATCTCGATAATTTTATAGAAAAAATCGAGTTCATTGAAGCCGATATGGGCGACGAAACCATCGCTCGCTCAGCTATGAAAGATATTGATGTCGTATTGCACCAGGGTGCTCTGCCCTCTGTGCCGCGTAGCGTTGACGACCCCGCCGACACGCACAAGCATTGTGTCGATGCAACTTTCACACTTCTCTTAGCAGCTCGCGATGCCGGCATAAAGCGTTTTGTTTATGCGTCAAGCTCTGCTGCTTATGGTGATACGCCGACTTTATCGAAGGTCGAAACGATGTCACCTGCTCCGCTTTCACCTTATGCGGTGGGAAAGCTTGTAGGCGAATATTATGCTAAAGTATTTCACGAAGTGTATGGCCTTGAGACTATTTCGCTGCGGTATTTTAACGTCTTTGGGCCATATCAGGACCCCACGAGCCAATACGCCGCTGCAATTCCTGCTTTTGTAACAGCCATATTGAAAGATGAGCCGCCGACCATTTATGGCGATGGCGAGCAGAGCCGGGATTTTACTTACGTTGATAATGTCGTTGAAGCTAACTTACTTGCCGCACGAGCTAAACAAACAAAAGGTGAAATCCTAAATATAGCTTGTGGTGAAGCTGTCACTGTCAATGAGATTATTGATATGATAAATGAAATTCTTGGCAAAAATATCAAGCCGATTTATACCGATCCACGCCCCGGCGATGTAAAACATTCCCTCGCCGACATCACCGCAGCCGAGAAACTACTCGGCTTCAAACCGAAAGTCTCCTTCCGACAAGGCCTGGAGCTTGCTATAAATTGGTATCGGGAAAATCTTTTGTAATATCGCATGTTTTTTCTTGGGCAAGTATGAGTAGAATCTCGGGTATTGTTAGCTTTTTTGATTTTGCTTTTTTAATCTAAGCAGATATTTTAGGTCCTCTTTATCTTTGGGGCGAGCAGCAGCTTTTTTCATTTTTATAAGGTCATTAAGTGAGGCAAACCAGACGAATGTTTTTCCAAACCGAGCCTTTATTTTATTCTTCCATACTTTCTCAAATGTTATTCCTTTGACGACGGGGTGAATATCGGTTTCAACAATATATTGACGAATCAGCAGCTTTTTCGCTATAAGGTCATCTATTGTTATATCTGTGACATCATATCCGAATTCTTTTAGCGCTTTCAATGTTCTGCGGGCGTTTTCTTCTTCCGCTTTTATAAAGATATCAATATCCAGTGTTGCGCGTGAATAGCCGTGAACAGGAAAGGCGGTGGCGCCGATTATGACAAATTTAACGTGGTTTTCTTTTAATAATTTTAGTAGTCGTTCTGTGTGCATTTCGTTTTTTGCGCAGGCTCAACATTTCTTGGGTTTTTGTGAACATCAATTCGAACCGCTGCTGAGTTGTTAGAGAGGTAAGATATTTTAATTCAAATTCAATTTCTTTAGCTTCGTTATGCTTATCCAGCTTCAGAATAGCCATATATCACCTTTCAGCCACGGTTTCAACCGAGTTGACTGGATTTCCAAAAAGATATTACCCGTGATATCTACACATTTCAATAAAAAAAAGCACCCTGGTTGCCCCGGCGATGTAAAGCATTCCCTCGCCGACATTAGCGCAGCCGAGAAACTGCTCGGCTTCAAACCGAAAGTCTCCTTCCGACAAGGCCTGGAGCTTGCTATAGATTGGTATCGTGAAAATCTTCTTTGACTCTACTATCCTGAGCGAAAACAAAGACCGATGGCACGTTCTCATTTTTCTTTTGTACGGACACGTTGATTTTCTTAGGTGTTTCTCCTATAGAAAGCATCTCTCTGGCCAATTCATATACCGGTTAATACCAACCATAAAAATTAATGACGCTTTATGATGATTTGCTACAAGCTGCCTGAGAGTCTTGATAAGTTGTCCATTTTTATTCAGAGGTTATCTGTAGCATATACCGCTGCTCCTATATCGAGCGCAATAATTTTTTATAACTGGTATAAATTAACAACTGTGTACCGACTTTAAAAGAATACCTAAGTATCTTAGGTATTCTTTTAAAGTCAATTCTTGATTGTTGGGTAATCGAAAGGTAGGATGTGCTCTGCACACAGTAATAGAATTGGTGGGCAAGGCTCGACTGAGCTCGTCGAAGTCTGCCCACCCTACATTACCCTCTTTCATATTGTGTCGTGCGTCTTGAGTCAATAGGGCGTTGCAGGTTCTTTTGAACATCTTTCATAGGTTATGTTTAATGCTCGTAGTCTTTTCGATTAGTCAAAAAGACTATGTGCCTAATACACTTCATTAGAAAAATAATCACTACAATTTTACATACAGGATATATGTGAATACATTTAGTATTTCATGACTTTGTTAGCTGAAATGTGTAGTTGTATTCCGCGAAGGCCTGCAAAAAGCGATAGATTGGTATCGGGAAAACCTTCTCTGATGTCATTGCGAGGTCTGCGTAGCAGGCCGCGGCAATCTTAATTTTTGTCGTTATATATTGTTTCCGTGCTGATATTTACTTAATCTGGTTCTCTTTTAATAATTTCAGTAGTCTTTCTGCGTGTAATCTTTTTCTTGCGTAAGCTCAATAATTCCTCAGTTTTTCTGAATATCAATTCAAACCGCTGCTGAGTTGTTAACGATGTAAGTTAATCTAACTCAAACTCGATTTCTTTAGCCTCGTCGTGTTTGTCTAACTTTAGGATAGCCATATAGTGCCTTTCAGCCGGTCTGACGAATCCAATCGCGAATATTCATTCCAATTCGCTCGATATCTTCCTTTGCCAGCATGCCTCCGTGCATGACAATATTACGAGATTTTTCGAGGGTGTTCAGTACAGCTTTTGTCCATTCGAGATTACTAAGAATGTCCTGAAATACAGACCAGTTAGTAATGATAATTGAAGAAAGATCAGAGAAATCACAATAGTTAATTTCAGAAGCACCACGGGCTCCATGCCAACGAAACTTAGCGTCCTCTTCCATTCTTGTTTTAACTTTTTTCTGAATCCTGTCAGGTAATTTTGACCACCATCCTTCTCCATTTTCCTCAGCCATAGCCTTTATGACCAACTGACGCACCATGTTCTCGAAGGTATGGATTGCTGTATACACTACCGACATAAGCTGTGCATTTGCCAACAGGTCAGGGTCTAGCATATCGAAAGAAAGTGTATGGCGTAGCTCCAAAGCATGTTGCTCCCCGAAATGTTGTCTTCGCTGCCGACCCGCCTTATCAAGACTAGCCTCGGCAAGTATTCCTCGATACACGAAAGAGTAAAGCTGGTCCATTATTTACACAAGATGTTCTCTGAGACTTTTAAAAATAGCATCGAATACCGCCTGATCACGGCTTTCAGGAAGCACGATGCTTATGTGGTATTGCAAGGAATCCAAAGAGAGCTTTCCGGGTGGTGCTGGCACGCCTCTATCTTCGGCTTTCGCGCCCTCAGAAATCGTCGGCTTGGTTTCCTCTTTGCTCACTTTTCGTGCTGGCTCTTTTCCTACCTTCTTTACGACCTTTGAAAAATCTGCCTGTTCGCACAAAGCCTTAAAGGTCGTCGCAATGTTAGATATGACCAATTTTGTTTTTGAACCAGCATATAGTGTAATGAGCTTGTTTTTGATATCCGTCACACTTAGGTCATAAGAATTTGTGTTGACTGCGAACAAATCAGCATAGGCATCACGGATTGCTTCCGCTAGCACGTGCGTGGAGCGTGATCGATCCAAAAATTCGTAGTAGCGTTTTTGCGGGACTCCGTCAGAATCTAAGAAACCGAGTTCCTTAAGTATTCCAACAAACAACCTGTCGTTAGTGCCTTTGAAGCCGAGATTCTCCATGAACTTGTAGGAAAAGCGGTCGGGAGCTTCTGCACTGAGGATTGCATCGAAATATGATGGAATGGCGCTTGGCTTCAGAGTATATTTGTCGGGTAAACCCATTAGCAAATCTCCTTAAAGACCAGATTATTCATTCGTAAATTATAATGACATTGATATGCTTCGCCACTAAAAAACAGCTAGCGGCCATTTTTTCCATTTACCGAGATTGTCCGCTGGCACCTTACTGGGTTTTGAAGCCAAATCCTACTTTAACTGTTCTTTCAATTCCTCAGCGTTCTGGATTATTTCTTCTCGGCAATATCTACAGATAAGCAGGCCTCCGCTGCTTCATGAATGTTTTGGGTAAGCTCTTCAAAAGAATCTCCCTGCGTAACACAGCCGGGAATAGCAGGAATCTCGGCCCAGTGGTCACCTTCGGCCGCTTTTTGTATGATTGTCTCTAACTTCATTGCTATGATCTCACCTTTCAGA
>Ga0315549_1000329_pt1 | contig 57662 bp, 48 predicted proteins | sample SalMarSW160200MG_FD_203101 | JGI IMG/M metagenome (GOLD analysis project Ga0315549, IMG submission 203101) | Salt marsh sediment microbial communities from the Plum Island Ecosystem LTER, Massachusetts, United States - Salt Marsh Sediment SW1601-200 ...
CTGCTGTTTGAGCAAATCCAAAATACCAGCCTGGGTTTCCATATATTATATGTATACCTATTTCGAGGGTTTGTGTCCAGCAGGCCCCGGCAGCAGAATCACCTCAGACAATCGCGCAGGGCGGCTGCGATGGTCTCAAGCTGTTCGCGAGTCAGCCAAGGATGTATCGGCAACGAGAATACCTCAGTGCAAATTTGTTCGGTTAACGGCAGAGACAGGCCGGGGAGTGAAACGGCATAAGCCTTTTGTTTGTGTACGGGCGTAGAATAGTAGATTTGCGTGGGTATCTGTTTTTTGGCCAGGCTGTCTATGAGTTCATCTCGGTTTTTGCTTTTAACCGTGAACTGATGATAGATGTGTTTTGCGTAAGGTTTTTCCGCCGGGACTTTCAGGTCGAGGCCTGTAAGTAATTTGCGATAGAGGGCGGCCAACTCTCTTCTTTTATCATTCCATGAGTCGAGATGCTTGAGCTTGACGCTGAGGACAGCAGCCTGTATTTCGTCCATCCGGCTGTTGATTCCAACGAAGTCGTGACTGTACTTGCCGGTTCGTCCATAGTCTCTGAGCCGGCTGACTTTTTCGGCGATGCGGTCATCGTTTGTAACGACCGCGCCGGCGTCGCCGTAAGCGCCGAGGTTCTTTGCGGGATAAAAACTGAAACAGCCTACGTGACCTAATGCCCCGGCTTTTTTTCCTTTGTATTCTGCGCCGTGGGCCTGAGCGGCGTCTTCAATCACATAAAGGTTGTGCTTTTTTGCAAGACTGAGAATCGGGTCCATATCGGCGGGGTGGCCGTAGAGATGCACGGGTATAATAGCTTTGGTTTTCTCGGTAATATGAGATTCTATTTGCCCGGTGTCGATACAGAATGTGTCGGGGTCAATATCGACGAGAACCGGTGTTGCCGCGTTGCGTGTGATTGCGTCAACGGTCGAGACAAAGGTGTGGGCGACGGTAATGACCTGGTCGCCGGGTTTTATGTCGACAGCCCTAAGTGCCAGCAGAAGAGCGTCCGAGCCGGAGTTGACGCCAAGTGCGTGGTTAGTGCCGATATAGTCTGCGAATTCTTTTTCGAAACGTTCGAGCTGTTGGCCGAGTATGAACCAGCCGGAGGAGAGGACCTTATCGAGGGCCTGAGCGATTTCGGCGGCGATAGAGAGATATTCCTGCTGAAGGTCAACGAACTTAATCATTTATTTCCTCTACGCGGTCATTGTGCAGGCGATAGCTCCTGCCGCAGGGGCAATGGAATCGGTCATTTTCGAAAGAGATTTTTTTTGCGCATCGGCAGATATAGCCTTGCGGTTTTGCGGGATTGCCGTAAACGATTGTGTAATCGGGAACGTCTTTTGTGACGACGCTTCCGGCGCCGACCATAGCGAATTTGCCGACGGTCAGAGGGCAAAGGATGGTTGCGTTTGCGCCGATGGTGGAGCCGGTTTTAAGGACGGTTTGTGCGAACTTTTCGGGATACGCTTTGCTGCGGGGGCGAGGGTCGTTTGTGAAAGTTGCGTTTGGGCCGATGAAGACGGAGTCTTCGATTCTCAGGCCGTCCCAGAGATAGACACCGCATTTGACTGTAACGTCGTCGCCGATGATTACGTCGGACTCGATGAAGGTGTGGTCGCAAATGTTGCAGTTCTTTCCAATTCGGGCTTTGGGCAGTATGTGGGCGAAGGCCCAGATTCGGGTCGCAGAGCCGATGTTCGATGTTTCGACTATTGCCTGAGGATGTATAAAGACGTCGTCAGTCATATTTCACTTGTCTGTGTTTTGTTTAGCAAGCTCCGTGAAGGCGTCGAAGTCTCTTATATAATCGTCCTGGTCATAAAGCTCCGAGGCGAGGACGAGGCAGACCGAGCCGGAAGAGAAATTGTCAAGCTGGCGCCAAGTCATAGTCGGGATATACAGGCCGTAGTAAGAGCGGTTGAGGAAGAATCGCTGTTCTTTTCGGCCGTCGTGAGTTATGACGCTGAAGCTGCCGGATGCGGCGACGATGAACTGCTGTAGTTTTTTGTGTGCGTGCCCGCCTCGCGATTCGCCTCCGGGGACATCATAGAGATAGTAGACCCTGCTGATGTCGAATGGGACGTGCCTTTGCTGCTCAATGAAGGTCAGGTTGCCCCTTCGGTCGAGAATTTTGGGCAGCTCAATGATTCGGCATTGCGATTGTTTCATGTGGTTTCGCGGCCTTATATATGGATTAGAACCTTAACCGGCGAACGAATATAATGCAATGTCGGGGGTGTTTCAAGCGGCAATTTACGGCGGGGCTGAAGCGGTTTTTAAGCTATTCTTGCAAAATGGCTGAGGCTATTGTAGCGTGTAACCGTCTGAGTGGCGATGTGCACGGAAGTTTTTATGAGCGGCTGATTGAACGGCCGATAAAAGTTTAGGCGACGAGGTTATGGACAGGGTAATCAGCAATATAGTATTTACGAAGAACCGGCCTTTGCAGCTCGAAGGGTATCTTGCCAGTCTGTACAGGTATTTTTCGCCGGAACTCATCGAGACCAGCGTCATATATAAGAAGGAGCTGTTCGCAAGGGAGTATGAAAGTGTATTTAGTCAATACAAGGACGTTCGGGTGATAGTCGAAGGGGATTTTCACAAGGATGTAATGGGTGCTATTGACAGGGCAAAGACAAAGTATATTCTTTTCGGAATCGATGACGTGGCGTTCTTTGACAGAGTGGATTTCGAGCTGATAGACAAGACATTTAAAAGGGGCGGTGAAGAGATATTCGGTTTTACTCTGCGATTCAGCCCGGCAACCTTAAAAAACGGACCGGATGAAATAATTGCCGAGCAGGTTGACGGACAAACGATATGTAAACTCGACTGGACGGGCGGGCAGACGCCGCATACGAGGTATCCCTTCGAATTATGCTGCACATTTTATCGAACAGATTTGGTTAAGAAGATACTGGCGGGTACTATGAGCAGCAATTCAGCGGCCAAGATGTTTTTCGGGCCGGATTCGGTAATTGTTAAATTGGTTCCCATCAGGAAGTGGCGGCGGTCGCTGCTTAAGCGATTCGGATTTTTTTTCAGTCCGAACACCTTAGAGTCGTGGCCGTGCCGATGGAGTCAGAGGAACGCGGAAACACTGCCGCGGTTCACATATTTTCAACGGATTTGCGGATCGGCGGTCCAGGTAAATATGGTTAATACGTCCACAGCCAATACGACCGACGGAACTGCTGAGCAGACGGTCGAGGTGCTAAATGAGAAATTCCGACAAGGATATCGCCTTGATATTGACTATATTGCGCAGCACAAGCCGAGTCAGCCGGGCTGCGGAAAAGATTATTTCAGGCTGGTGAGGGCCTGAAAAAGGGCGATTTTTACCGATGACTGGATTTTCGCTCTGATGCGCAGTATCATTGTCCGCAGAAGTGGAGCGTTACGGAATGGCTGAGCAGGTTTGTGTGAATAATGAAAAGAAAAATGAAAGAACCGGCGCGTGGCTGAACGCATACGCGCGGAAGGTCACCTCGCAGTACGGCGAGGACGGGATTATCGAGAAGGTCCTTGAGGTAATCGGCACGGGCGATAAGTGGTGCGTCGAATTCGGAAGCTGGGACGGCAGGAAGTGCAGCAATACTTATAACCTGATTGCGACGAAAGGTTATTCGGCGGTTTTGATAGAGGCGTCGGCGAAACGGTTCGTCAACCTGAAAGAGAATTTTCGGGACAACGACAAGGTTATCTGCCTGAACGAGTTTGTGGGGTTCGAAGCGGCGGACAACCTCGATGTGATACTCGGCCGAACGGAGATTCCGAAGGATTTTGACGTGCTGTCGATTGATATCGACGGAAACGATTATCACGTGTGGGAGGCGGTCAAGGTTTACAGGCCCAAGATGTTGGTAATCGAATTCAATCCCACGATTCCGAGGAAAGTGGAATTCGTACAGCCTCGTGATTTCAGAGTAACGCAGGGCAGCAGCCTTTTGTCAATTTCGAAACTGGGCAAGAGCAAAGGATACGAGCTTGTGGCGGTTACGAAGAACAACGGGATATTCGTTGATTCGAAATACTTCGGGCTGTTCGGGATAGATGACAATAGTCTCGAAGTTATGTGGACGGACGAATCTTTTATAACGCATATATTCTGCGGCTATGACGGGACGATATTTGTTCGCGGTTACGGCAAGAGTCCATGGCACCTGATTCGGCTGAAAGAGTCGAAGATGCAGATACTGCCGCGATGGGCGATAAAGCGGGTTGGTGACAGGAATTTTCTGAGGCGGAAATTAGGGCGGTTTTGTCGCAGACTGTTAAAGGAAGAATAGTCTTGTTGAGGACGGTTCGGCTACATTTCCTGAGGGATAAATTTATATATGCAGTTTAATTCACTGGTATTCATATTATTCGCGATACTGTTTTTTATCGGCTGGCCCATGCTGCGCCGCCGTAATAACGTTCGCTGGATATACCTTGTTTTCGCGTCATTCATTTTCTACGGGTGGTGGGACTGGCGGTTTTTGTTTCTCATCATGTTCAGCGGCTTCATTGATTATTTTGCCGGTCTGGCGATGGGGAAATACCCGTCAAAGAAACGTGTCTGGCTGGTGCTTTCGTTGATCGGTAACGTCGGTTCGCTGGCTTTGTTCAAATATACCTATTTTTTGCTGGGCACCGCCAATGTCGAGGCGATACTCGGCGGGATTAACGGGCTGCTGGATAAGGCGGGGATTTTAAGCGTTATCAATTGGTTCCTTTCGGTTTCCGGGCTTACAGGCATTGGTTTTTCCCAGGCTCGCCCTTTCATGAGAATTGCCCTTCCTGTGGGAATAAGTTTTTATACGTTTCAGTCGATGAGCTACACGATAGATATCTATCGCGGCCAGCTGAAGCCGACGCATAATGTTTTTCATTTTTTTGCGTACCTTGCACTGTTTCCTCAATTAGTTGCAGGTCCGATTGTGCGGGCGCGTGATTTACTTCCGCAGTTAGAGTCGGCCGAACCGGCCAGTGAACAGCAGAAGTGGGACGGCCTGAACCTGATAGCGTTTGGATTTTTCAAGAAGGTTGTGATAGCAGATACGTTAGCCAGGGCGGTGAACGATGCGTTCGGCGCCAAGGCGATGGAGGTTTCGTGCGCGTACTGGTGGCTGATTATGGTGATGTTTGCGTTTCAGATATACTGCGACTTCAGCGGCTATTCTGATATTGCCCGCGGACTGGGCAAGTGGATGGGCTATGAGTTTCCCGTGAACTTCAGGAATCCGTACATAGCATCGAGCTTCAGGGAATTCTGGCAGAGGTGGCACATATCGCTGTCCACGTGGTTTAGAGATTATGTCTATATCGGTCTGGGCGGTTCACGTAAAGGCCGAGCGTGGGCGCATATAAACATGTGGATAACGATGCTGATTTCCGGCCTGTGGCACGGAGCGGCGTGGCATTTTATAGTGTGGGCGGCGGCGCACAGCTTTTACCTGTCGGCGGAGAGGATTACCAAATGGCCTGAACGTGTTATGAAACTTCCCGGCGGGCGTCACCTGTGCACGCTTGCGGTGTTCCTGCTTACAACAATGGCGTGGGTATTTTTCAGGGCGCAAACGTTCGGACAGGCGATGGAAATTATGGGAATCATGTTTAATTTCAGTGCATTTAACGCCGGAGTAATCGGTGAGATAGTGGATAACAACGCAATCAACGTGCTCCTTTTGATAATCGGTTCTCAACTTATATTTTATTTTGGTCTTGATAAGGCCGACTGGACGAGGTCACAATCCAGAGCCAAGAGTATATTTGACTCGGCTGTTGTGGCGTCTATAATACTTATGTGCGTTTATCTGAGAGCGCCAAGCAGTACTTTCATATATTTTCAGTTTTAAGTCAGAATGACAAAAGATAATCCAAGGTGAAAAACAACTTTAACAATTTGAAAATGTTATTGCTCGACAGGACTTTCAGAACCTTAATGCTGACTGTTTTATTAATTGCAATTATGGGTTCTTCGCGTCCGGACAGGAGCCACGGTCTTTACCCGAGTGAATACTGGGCCCGGAAGGCTCAATGGGAACAGTGTGCCGACGTGGTGCTGGCAGGTGATTCGAGGACTCTTATAGGTTTGTCACCGGTCGAAATGCGGAAACACCTGACCGGTTCAGAGATATATAATTACGGTTTCGGCGGAGTACGTTTTTCGAGCAGGTATATGGATGAGGTGGAAGAAATTCTCAAGCCTGACAGTGAGAATAAAATTATCATAATGGGTATAAGTCCATATTCGCTGACTAAGCGAAGTGCTGCTACGGGAACCTTTACAAAAGTCCAGTCAATGTCCGACGTGGACTTATTCCTAAATATTCACTTCGCACCGTTGATATACTTATTTCAACCCATTTCATTCAACAAGATACTGCGTCAGTTCAATCCTTCATGTGCCAGAGTCCATAAGGAGAAGACCTTTTTCGCGAACGGCTGGCTGGCAGTTTATAAGGAGCCCGTTTCAAAAAGAAAAGCTCTTCGAAACTACGAAATGTATTATAAAGAAAGACAGGTTGATACGAACAGTATTGACAAACTCGTTGGGTATGTGGAAGAATGGGTTCAGCAGGAGATTAAAGTGTATGGATTTATCCCTCCGAGCTGTGAGAAGATGTACGAGCTCGAATCAGAAATGAGCGGATTAGACAAAGAATATCTAATCAAGAATTTCAGGGAAGCGGGCGGGATATGGATAAAAACCGACAAGTGTGCTTACGACAGTTTCGACGGCTCTCATCTTCAGGATTATGCGGCTATACGATTTACAAAGAACTTTTGCAAAAAGCTGATTAAAAACGAACATGAAAATTAAGGCCAAAAAATCGCAGGGGACTCATCTTTCTGAAATGGAAACTATTATGATATGAAAAAAACTCTAAGCAAATTCAGGTATCTGTGGTCTGACAGGACGGTAAGGACTCTAATACTGACAGTTATATTAATTGCAATTATGGGTTTATCTCGTCCGGACAGGGACCACGGTCTGTACCCAAGTGAATACTGGGCAAGGAAAGCCGGCTGGGAACAATGCGCCGATATGGTTCTGGCCGGCGATTCACGGGTACTTTCTGCTTTATCACCGATAGAAATGCAAAGGTATTTTCCGGGCACGAGAATATATAATTACGGCTTCGGCGGGGCGTGGTTCTCGAAGCAATATATGGATAAGGTGGAAGAGCTGCTCGATGCAAAAGTCGAAAATAAAACTATCATAATGGGCATAAGTCCGCATTCACTGACGAAACGGCCTGCCGAGACGGGCAATTTCTATGAAATTCATTCAATGTCGAACCGTGATAGATTTATGCACATACACTTTGCCGCATTGATGCGCTTTTTTGACCCCTTATCATTCAGCGCGGCGATTGACGGCACTTTTCCGTCGCTTGCCGAAAGCCATACAGAGAGGACATTTTTCGCCGACGGCTGGATAGCCGTTCATAAAGAGCCAAGCTCGAAAAAACACGCGATAAGAAAATATGCCGGATTTTATGAAGAAAGAGTCGTGGACCCCTGCAATATTGAGAATATTGTCAAATACGTTAAGAAATGGACCAGCCAGAGGATTAAAGTGTATGGTTTTATACCGCCGACTTGTCCGGAAATGTACGAACTCGAAGCGGCAGTAAGCGGTCTTGACGAACAGTATTTCATCAACAGATTCGAGACAGCAGGTGGCATATGGATTAATATTGACCCGGCTGCATATCACAGCTTCGACGGCTCGCATCTTCAGGATGACGCGGCTCTGCAATTGACACGTGACTTTGTCGCGGAAATGATGAAACTACAAAAGGAAAATGTCCCCTTAGCAGTAAAGGAATGAGTGAACCGGTTCTAAATAATGACCACACGTGATTTATTTAAATGTCAGCAGCTGACATACTAATGCCACAAAATAAAAGGCTATCGTACAATCAATGTCTGCTTGTCAGGGATTGATTCGAACTAAACTAGGATATTTCAACCGGCTTTGACCTGCGGAGACTATATATATGAAAGCAATGATAATCGGCATTGACGGGGGCACGTGGCAGCTTTTCGATGATGAACTGCTCAGGAATCATATGCCCCATCTTAATTCGCTTAAGATGAAAGGATATTGGGGGGAGCTGCGTTCGACCGATCCTCCTATTACACCGGCAGCCTGGACAACCTGTGTCACAGGCTGTCAGCCTTACAAGCACGGTGTTGTCGGATTCAAAGATTACAGTTTTGCCGAGAACAGGACGAGGATAAGCTCCTCGGCGAGCTGCAGGGTGCCCACGATGTTCGAGCAGCTTAGTGAGCAGGGCTATAAAATAGTGTCGATTAACGTGCCGTGGACGTATCCCTGCAGAAAAGTCAACGGGATTGCAGTAGCCGGTTTCGGTATGCCGGGAGCTGAGTCAGTTTTTACTTATCCCGCAGACTTCAAACAGAAATTACTTTCGAAGATACCGGATTATACAGTTGTACCGGACACGGACAACTCCGACCCCGGCAATCTGAAAATATTAGAAGAAAATCTGGGGAAATTCGAGCGATGTTTTGAGCAGAAAGTACAGGCGGCACGGCTGGCTTGCGAGGAGGTGGAGCCGGATGTTATGATGGTCCAGTTCCAGAACATCGATACGATGGGCCACATTATGTGGTCATACCTGGACAGGGCAACCAGGGATAACTTCCCGGAGCAACGTGACAGAATATTCAAGACCCTCGAGAAGTTTGACGAGGCGCTCGGCAATATACTTAAGCTCGTTACGAACAGCGACGCTGTCGTTTGTGCGGCGAGCGACCACGGCTTGTGCAGACTGAGGGGTATAATCCGGCCTAATGTGTTCCTGCGTGAATGGGGCTATCTGAAGTTTGCCTCGCCTGTTAAAAGTATGACCATCAGGCTAATCAGAAAATTGCACAGATTAACAGGCAAAAGCAGTCCGGTCATGACAGTCGAATCGAAAACACCGCTTGACTGGAGACGAACAAAGGCCATAATGCTTATTCCCGCATTATCCGGTCATATCTATATAAATCTTGAGGAGCGCAACCTCAAAGGCTGTGTTAAGCAAGGCGAAGAATACGAGCAACTCCTGGACGAGCTTAGCATCAGATTTTTGGAGTTGAGAGGTCCGGACGGCGAGCCGCTGTTCATAAAGGCAATCAGGCCTGCAAAACTATACGAAAATGAAGATATTGACCATGAGATAACGGCGGACCTTATTTTGATTCCAAATGACGGCTACACAACATCCGACAAGGTAAACAAAAAGACCAAGAGTATGAAGATGCTGCCGGCAGACCAGGTCGGCGGGTCACATCGGTATGAAGGGATGTATATTTTTAACGGGCCTAATGTCCGCACAGGCGAGGGGCCCGGGCACATCGTTGATATAATGCCGAGCATATACGCCCTGCTGGGTGTTGAGTTGCCCGACTATATTGACGGGCGGCCGATGCAGGGTATTTTCAGGCAGCCGGTCGATGTGAAATACCGAAAGACAGATGAAGAGCCGGCAAAGCACGCAAGGACTGATTCGGTATTATCATCAGAAGAAGAAGAACAGATCGTCAAGCGGCTCAGGGCACTGGGCTATACCGAATAAGATAACCGATTTACAACAAACCTCTTAAAAGCGATTTCTTGCCCATCATTGGGCCTTGTAATATAATTCGGGACTGATTATAAGGCCGGTTATATCACTCTAAATGAGGTATTTGGGACTTTCCGATGCCAGCCGTGAGCGTACTTATGACATCTTACAACCATGAGGCTTATCTTTGTGAGTCAATCGAGAGCGTCCTGAGCCAGAGTTTTGACGACCTGGAGCTGATTATAATCGATGACGGTTCGAAAGACGGCTCGCCGAAAATCATCGAGCGCTTCGCAAGGGAGCACCCAAAGGTCAAAGCAATATATCACAGTGAGAACAAGGGAATCGCAAAGACCCTGAACGAAGGACTTGAAACAGCAGAAGGGAAATATATAGCAATAGCATCTTCCGATGATATGTGGCTCGGCGACAAGCTCGCCAGGCAGGTGGAAATATTAAACCGAAACAACGACCTTATTGTCTGGTCCGACGCGTATATCATAGATGAGCATGGCAAAGACACGGGTTTGCTGTGGAGCCGGCGATATAAGACGTCAGAGAAGAAAAAAAGCGGTGATATTTTCCTCCAATTGTTGTGGGGCAATTTTATATGCCCCCAGAGTCTGATGCTGAGAAAAGGAATCGCCGATTCTGTTAGGTTCGACCCGGTGATAAACTATGCAGTCGATTACAGGTTCCTGATTAACGTTTCCAAAAAGCATGAATTTTTCTATCTCGACGAGCCGCTTGTGAAATACAGGGTTCACGGTGACAATACCATACAGAGAAATTCCGGCCTCTGGCGCAAGGATATGTTCAGAATCTTCAGGGACGAAATACGCCGTGACGGTGCACAATTACCCGGCAAGCTGAGGGCAAGGCTTCTGGCCAGAGTGGGCAGATATCATTTGAGCAGAAGGCAGTACCGGCTGGCACGATATTATCTGCGACAGGCCGTTAAACAAGATTTCTCGAACGTTTCCTATTTACGAAATCTGTTGCGGTCCTGTATAAAAGCAGGTTCGGTGCGTGAAAGTAATAAAAACTTTCTTTACAAAGGCTGAATTTCGAGGTGTTCTTTATGAACAAGGCCCGCAGGGTACTTATTATTGCAGATATTAGTCTCAAGCCTGCCAAGGTATTTCAAAACCAGGTGTTGTCGTTCGCCAAGGGACTGATAAGAAAAGGCAATGACGCAAGGATTTTCAATTATTCGGGCGAAATTGCAAAGCTCAGCCCGTTCAAAAGCAGAACCTTGTCGAAATTACTGTGCAAGAACAAGGTCGACCGGCTCTTGTGCAGCTTCTGCAAAGATTATGAGCCCGAACTAATATGTATCAATTTTCCAAAGTCTCTGGATTATGAAACACTCGTCAAAATTCGTAATGCAGCTCCTCAGGCAAAGTTGCTTGGCTCGGACGGTGACCCGTGGCCGAAGGCAAAACCGGAAAGAATCAGGACGGCAAGAGGTTTGGATATACTTGTAGCTACAAATGATGATAAGTGGCTACAGGATTATCGAGATGCAGGTGTTGGACTTGCCTGTTTCATACCAAACTGCTGTGACCCGGACATCGAGCACAGATATGAAGTCGATGACAAATGGCGAAGCAATATACTCTGGATAGGCACGCTGCAGCACCACGTCGATACGAGTTACGGCCTTCGCAGAGAGCTGGTTTTGAAACTTGCACAACGAAAGAAAAGTGCGATTTACGGCGCCTGCGGAAGAGACAAGATAGAGGGCAAAGATGCTCTATATGCCATAAGCGGAGCGAAGATAGGCCTAAGCGTCAATGCATACGAACCAGTACGGCTCGGTCACTCAAACCGTCTGACCCGCCTGATGGCAGGCGGCGCATTTGTTCTTTCGAACAGGTTTCCGGGCTGTGAAATGCTTTATAAAGACGGTGAGCACTTGAAGTATTTCGACACCATGGACGAATTTTTCGAGCTGGCGGAGTGGTATCTAAGCCATGAACAGGAAAGAAAAAGAATAGCCGACGCGGGTATGACCTGGGTACATCAGCAATTCAACTGTGAAAAAATCGCCGGTTATACGCTGGAGCTGGCGGAGCACGGCCGATACAGTGCGCCGTGGTATTCGAGCCTATCGACAGCCAGGCAGGCTGAATAGGTAAATCAACCGAGCCCCTTTTGCCAGGATATCTTCAGAAGTCCTGCCGAGTGTCTTAGTTTATCCACAGCATAGCGTTTGATTGTGGAACTGAAGAAGACCGCGCCGAACGCGTATGTAATTGCGTAGAGAATCAGTTGGATTATCTCATTCAGGACGAATGCCGATTTAAAGAACAAGCTGAACAAAGTTGAGCTGAATCGCGACCGGTGTTTTCTGAAGAATTTGAGCAGGCTGGTCATGGCCATGATTGTTTTTTCCACAGGCACCTGCTTTGAGGAGCGGCCTGCCAGATGTATTATCTCGGTGTCGGGTACAAACATCACCCGCCACCGGGCCTGTCTAATTCTGTAACAGAGGTCGACCTCTTCGTAATACATAAAGAAATTCTGCTCATCCATAGGGCCGACATTATCCAGGGCCTTTTTTCGCACCATCAAGGCGGCGCCAATTACCTGCTCTACCTCAGCGGTTTGATTATATGAGAAATCCCGCATCAGCCATTTGCTGTAAGCAGGCCTGAGGATGCAGAGTGCTTTGAAGAATGTATGTCTGTGCAAAGCACCGGCGTAAGAGGGAAAGCGACGGACGGTCTTCTGGACGCGCCCGTCTTCAAAAACGAGTCTCGGGCTGCAAGCTCCGACGTCAGTGTTGCGTTCCATATAATCGAGCAGGATATCGACAGCATTATTCTTTAAGATTGTGTCTGGATTGAGAAAGAAGATATATCGGCCGCGGGCTGCTTCGAGGCCCTGATTGTTTGCGGCGGCAAAGCCCCGATTTTTGTCGTTGGCGATGAGTTTGACCGCAGGGAATTGCCGGCGGAGCGCATCGACTGTCCCGTCACCGCTGGCGTTGTCGATTACGATAATTTCATATTCACCTCCCGGCGGGTTGGCAAGAATTGACTGCAGGCAATTGAGCAGCTCGGCCCGGACGTTCCAGCAAACTATAATTATACTCAACTGCATAGGTGATTCGTTTTACAGACAGAATATATCCGGACACACAGCCTGATGCATAACGTAATGCGTTCTCAGGCCGGCCATCGGAGAAGATGTTATCATGCGAGAAGGCTTTTTGTCAATTGCTCGGCTGACGTCACGACGGGGCAACACTTAAAACCTTGACAAGCGCAGGTGCGGCAATATCATTGCATTAAATTAATACATGAGGTTTATGAAACGAAAACAGGTCTGAATTATGAATGTAGTACTACTGCTGTCAGATGCTCTTCGGGCAGGCAATCTCGGTTGTTACGGATACGATAAGGACACGTGCCCGGAAATTGACAGGATTGCACAAAGCGGAATTCGCTTCAGCAATGCTTTTTCGACAATAAACGCGACCGATTCATCCCTAACTACTCTGTTCACGGGAAAATACCCCTTATCTCACGGCGTGCTGAATCAGGGCCTTCAGGTTACCGACAGAGAAAAGGGATATACAGCCAGACTGACTTTGCTGCCTGAGCTGCTTCGTAAGAACGGCTATGCCACAATCGGCATCGACTGGCTGGGGCGCTGGCACAGGAAAGGATACGATTTTTACGGCAGGGTCAGGCAAAATCCCGAAAGTACCGGGGCGCAAAGCAATTCGACCGATTATACGAAGCGAGGGGGATTTAGTCCGGGTCAATTGTTATCCAGACTCGGTGTCGCGGCGTTTTCGTGGCTGATGTCTCAAACGAGAGACAATTTTTATTACGGGCTTCCAGATGAGGCCAGGGCGAACGTCAGAGCGTGGCTGCTGCGTAACTGCGAGCAAGGCTGTGTCCCGGAAGCTTTGACAAACAAGATGCCGGCCTTTTCCGATGCGGATGCTGTGACTGATTTATCAATTGAATATATACGACAGTATGCAAAAAAGCGGAATTTCTTTCTGTTCGCTCATTACTGGGACACACACATCCCATATACCGCACCACGGTCTGTAGTGAAGGAGCTGATGAGTAAATATAAGTACTCGGATGAAAGAGTCGCACCAATTATGAAGAAACTTCGAGGAACAAGAGCAGAGAGATTAATTCAGAAAAGTATCCACGGCCGGAAAAGGCCGAGGACGGTAGGGGCAGTCGAGGCACAATATGACGCTTCGATTCGGTTTGTTGATAAAAATATCGGCAGGCTATACGCCGCTCTCGAAGAGCTCGGCATACTGCAGGAGACGCTTGTAATAGTAATGGCCGACCACGGGGAGAGTATGACCGAGCATGAAATTTATTTCGCTCACCACGGACTTTATGAGCCGCAGGTTAAAATACCGCTTATCCTGACAGGCGGCAACTGCCCCAGGGGCACAGTCCACGACGGATTTGTCCAGAATTTCGATGTCATGCCGACGATTTTGGATTTCCTCGGAATAGAGACGCTGGAAACGGAGTTCGACGGGCAATCATTGTTTGAGTTAATGGACTGCGACAATCGCCGGTTTGCTTATGCGGAACAAGCGGCGCCGCCGCGCATCAGAATGATAAGGGATAAAAAGTTTAAGTACATTATGAGGCTGGATGACGCTAAATGCTCATGTTGCCAGATACATCACAGCGAGACAGATGAACTGTTCGACCTGGTAAAAGACCCTGATGAGCTGCATAATATATGGAATGAACAGGCTGCCGCTCCTTATAAGCAGCAATTGGAAAACTTTATTAACAGCCTTTCGAAACCGTCAGATTTCCAGGCCCCTTCTTTTGAGGATGAGCATGACGTTCTCGAAAGACTAAAGGCACTCGGATATCAATAAAATCAAGTGCGTCGAAGAATATTGCAAGAAATATGAAATTATTTTTCCGCAGGTATCATCTCATTTATAATCGGCACGAGTAAATCAGCCGTGATTTTTACAGCTTCATAATTCCAGTGTGAATCGTCGAGCTGATAAAGCAACAAATCTGCCTTTTCTTTCCGGGCCTCCTGGAAGGCCTGTTCCAGATTTACGGTAGTTATCCCCTCTGCCTGCAGATAAGTAATGAATCGGGTGAAGGCGTCGGATTTCGATTCTCCCGGCGCAATGTCGTAATATATGCTCTTTTTGCACGGCACGGGCAGGAATATGAACTTTATGTTCCTGCTTTGTAATACGGTCTTATAGGATTCGAGCATTCGGGCAATTTGTTTAGTTTGGTCCTGCGACAAATGCAGTCTTTGTATTAATCTGTTAAAGAGCATAGGCTTGCCGTCAAAAAGTTTTGTACCGGCCGGGGCCGGCTGTTTGTCGTAAAAGAACTCCATTACCCTGGCTCTTAAAAAGTTGAGAGAATTCCATTTGAACATCCGGTTTTGTGTAGTGTCGATGTAAGTAACAACGCGGTTTTGCATTAACCGCTGTCTGAGCCCGGTCCAATGCAGTTTGTACAAATCCTGTTTCGGTTTTTTTATACTTTGAACGCTTATCTGCGGTTCCACAAGTTCGAGGATTACCACCTTAGGCGGATTATCAACGAATCTCGGGTCGTTCAGGAAATTTCTGATATTGGCCGGGGCCATGGCATAGACCTTCATCCGCAGTCTGGATTGCAATACTTCAGAAAGCAGCTCTTCCTGGCTGAGCGTATCACCTACAATGAAAGAGTCTCCAATTATTACAACGTCGGGTTTTTCCCAGGCGTTGGTGTTGCGATAGCCGTACCGGTCGGTAATCCATGTGACTTTTTGGTGTTCAGCGTAGTCGGTATTTCTGGCCAGAGTACCGACCTCGACCTTTTCGAGCCTGATGTTCGGATAGAATTTGCCCGTCGAAAGAGAGGGGCCCATAATTCTGAGCGACTCCCATACCCGGAATGTGAAAAAGTCGATGGGCAGGACAAACAGTTCGACGGCCTGGGCGATAATGAAAGGCGACAAAAACAAAACGAGTTTTACCAGAAACTTTTTCATAGTGTTTTTAAAACTGGAAATATATAAACGGCTCGGCGTTAAGACTGCCCAGCAGCATAATGCTAATGACTAAAGAATAATACACCGCCCAGCGGAACCACAGCGGTTTGAGTTTTATAACGTCTCGCCAGTCAATGCGTCGTTGGAGCAGATGAACGCTTTCGAGGACAATCACAAGCAGTATGCAGAGTATGAAAAGAGACGGCTTACCTGCGACAAATACCAGTTCCGAAGTGGACTGTGTGGTAAGCATCTGCCAGCCGCTGAGCAGGTGAGTTACGATGTACCATGCGTCGGAGAGCGAGTTGGCGCGGAAGAAGATCCAGCCGAAGCAGATAAGGCCGAAGGTAATCGCAACCTGTACGAGTTTTTTCAGGAAAGGGGCTTTGTCAAGCCCTATCCAGCCTGTGAACTGCGCACGGGCTGTGCGCGTGAGCAGGCCGACAATCAGGTATGTGCCGTGGAGCAGGCCCCAGATGATAAACGTCCAGTTTGCTCCGTGCCAGAGTCCGCAGAGCAGAAATACAATGAAAAGGTTAAGGCAATGGCGAGGCAATGCCACGCGGCTGCCGCCAATAGGAATATACAGATAGTCGCGGAACCACGTTGAGAGCGAGATGTGCCAGCGTCTCCAGAACTGCCTGATGGATTTGGAGTAGTACGGTCGCTGAAAATTTTCCATCAGTTCTATGCCGAGCACCTGGGCCGAACCTCTGGCAATGTCGGTATAGCCGCTGAAATCGCAGTATATCTGGTATGCGAAGAAGACCGTGGCTATAAAGTAAGACGGCCCGGCATAATCAGCGGGAGCATTGTAAACCGGGTCCACGAGCCTGGCTAAGGTATCGGCGATAACGACCTTCTTGAAGAATCCCCAGAGCATCAGCCTGATGCCGTTGACGACCCGCTCATAGTCGAATTTGACGACGTTGTCGAACTGAGGCAGCAGCCGGGTGGAACGCTCGATGGGTCCTGCTACAAGCTGCGGGAAGAAGCTTACGTACAGAGCAAAGATGCCAAGTCTCTTTTCGGGCGGCCGGATACCTCTGAAAACATCGATGGTATAACTGAGCGTTTGAAAGGTATAAAAGCTGATACCGACGGGCAGGAGCACGTTCAAAAACGGTTTACCCTGTTGGCCAAAGCCGAGGACATATTGGAAGCTGTAGGCAAAGAAGTTCAGGTATTTAAATGTGAACAGCAGGCCCAAATTAGTAAACAGACTCACAAGCAGAAACAGTTTGCGGCGGCCGGGTTTTGAAGTCCGTCCCATTGCCAGAGCGCAGCAGTAATCAATGAGCGTGGAGATGATGATGAGGATGATGTAGGCTGGTTTCCAGCACATATAGAAATAGTAGCTGCCGGCCAAAAGCAGGACCCACCGCCATCGATGCGGCAAGGCGAAATAGACAGACACGATAAGGGTGAAGAAGACCAGAAAATCAACGGAATTAAAAAGCATTTAGAGCGGCCAAAGCCTCCATGCAAATACATCTTTTGTATATTACATTTTTATCTGAAAGGGTTTTGCGATATTGCCCATAATTCGGAAAACAGTAGCAGAACCGCCTGGTTGTGTCAAATCCCTGATATCGAAGCCCGTGCAAAATGGCGGCAATGGAAAACGGTCATAAATAAAGCGAGGAGAATTTTCAGATGCGTCGACTGAGAAAAGGTTTGCTGAGTTGCTTAGAAGATTATTCCCAGGAGCCGTCGGCGCCGAGGGTCTTTGTTCCTTCCGGCGCGTTATCCAGGCTGGCTTCCACCTCAATAACCGCATGGCTGTAGTCGTCTATTTCGGTGATGGTGTAGTCGCCGGGGACAAAATATGTTCCGACCAAATCGAATTCATCAAAGCCCAATGCCGCCTGTATATTTGTGTCGTCGAGACTCTTATTAACAAGGTCGGTTCGAGCATCTTCAAGACCGTTACAGGCAACGTAAGTCGAGACGGCTATACGGATAGTACCAGCGGCGGCGTTCGCCTCGGACCATTTAGCCTCGAAAATTCTGCCCGTGATAATCGGTATGGCCACGGATGCAAGAACGGCCACAATAAGGATTACGACCACAAGCTCTATCAATGTAAAACCACGGGGCTCGTGCGGTTTTTGCTTAAAAAGGCCGATTTTCAATCTGTGAGCAGATTTGCGTGAGTAATGATTTATCATAACCAGAATCTTATCGGCAAATTCGGTTAGAGACTTCGGCAGGAAAACACCAATTGGGGAGTCCTATAAAATCTGAACGATTGTTCAGGCGGGCAGCGGTTTAGTATTCCGGTATAACCAGCTGGTCTTTGAGGAACAGATAATAGAGTTTGCCTTCCTGGTATGTCTGGCCGGCGAGGCGGCCCGCTTCGTCTCCGACACCCATGTAAACATCACACCTGCCCGGCGCCCTTATGGCGCCGCCTGTGTCCTGGTCGAGAGCAAATCCACTATATAGCTCGTTGACGACCTGTCCACCCTGAAGCTTCGGCAGCGTGGTTGTTATATAGGTGATAGAGGCGCGCGGGAAAATTGACTTGTCGGTTGCTGCGGACCTGTAGGCTGTGACCGGCACGTTGAGACTGCCACGCGGTGAGCCCTGCTCATTCCTGAAGAAAACGAACCTGGGATTAAGGCCGGTGTATCGTGCAACCTGGTCCGTGTGCCTCTTAAAGTAGTCTATCATTGCGGCAAGGCTGAGCTGGTTTTTGCTGATTACACCGTCGCTGACCATCTGCTGCGAGATGCTTTTGTACTCGTGGCCGTTGTTGCCGGCATAGCCGACGGTCTGCAGAGTGCCGTCGGGCAGGCGAATCTTGGCTGAGCCCTGGACGTGAGCTATATATACCTCGAAGGGGTCAGTCAGCCAGATTAGCTCTTTGCCCCTGAGCATTTGTGTTCTTTCGATGACCGCCCTTGGCGGATAGGGGATAATAGCTCCGTCGGCGGAGCGCCTGCCGAGGATTTCCCCGTTAGGCCCCTTTACGAGGTCCGGCGGCTGATTGTAAAGAGGGTAGCGATACCGCTCGTCGCGATTTCCCGAGCCGTCGAATATCGGTGTATAATAGCCGGTAAACAGGACTGTTCCACGGTCATCGCAGCCGACAGATATGTATACATCGAACTTGTCTCGGATAGCCTGGTTCAGCTCCGGGCCGGTCAAACCGCTATCGAGCAGCTCAGCAAAGGCTTCGAGGCTTTTTACCGCCCTGGAGTGAGTTATATCGTCAACAGGATAAAACTGCCTGCTGGAGGGTTTGCTCATATAATTGAGGCTGTTTTCTATCGAATCGCGAAGTCCTCGAAGATTGATGCACGCCAGCGTAAAGTCCGGTGTTTCGTAGGGATTAGTAATCTTGCGGAGGGCGGACTGACCCGGCGGCAGGGGCCTGTCGTAGGAAGGCTTGAGGGGCTGCGGCTGCGGCTCGGTCCTACAACCGATAAAAACCATAAATGACGCATAAAGGAACGTCAGGCAGATTTCACGTTTCACGCTGAACACCTCATCGCTTTGAAGGAACCATCAAATTAAAACAACACTACAAATTATTTCGGCCAATAATACCGCTTTTACGCAGCTAAAATGGGTTTCAACAACAATATTTAGAATTATTATGCACAGGCAGAACCTCTAAAATCCGGGGCCGTATATATAAACAGGGACGTAAACAGGGTGTAACTAAAAATAACAGCATTAATGCTTTTTCTCTTCTTCCTCCGAAAAGCTCGGCCCTTCAAACGGGGTCGGGCTTTTTTTTTATGGTGTGCCAGGCCGCCCGGATACGCCAACAGGTGTGCATCGGATACATCCCAGACAAGGAAGATAGGGCAATATTCCGATTAAAAATCCTGTTCAGCCAAGAGCTTAATGGATTCGCGGAACTCCAGTGCGATGCAAAAGGGATTTGTTGTGAGGTGTTTTAATGTGCCGGCGGTTGTTCAAGCGTGTTTTCTAAGGAGTAGTCCGCCGAGACTTAACAACAGAAGTGTAGTTGGTTCGGGTATTGTATTTATATGCGTGTAAGTATCTGAACCCCATAGATCAAATATGAAATCTTCGTTGTTAAGATTGTATGTGCCGGTGACCTGTCCGATGTCCCAACGTCCTCCAGTATCTGTAATGACTATATCATGGGCGTACAGATTTATTGTGCTACTATCAACTGCCGCTAAACCACCCACTAAATCTCCACCGTAGATATTGGCAATGCTGTTATCATTGACAACAAAATAAGTCATTTCTCCATCATACCAATTTGTTCTTGTGACATCGAAAGCCCATACATATCCTATGTCACCTCCAAATATATCAAGCAGGACATCATTGTATATCTCGATTTCAGCGTAGCTGTCGCCGTCGTAGATTTCATGATGACCGGTCTCCCATACGGTTCCAGCTATAAGCGGACTTCCGATAGACAGCAGAATCAGAAGTGCAAAAACAATCTTCCTTTCCTCTCCCGATGTTTTTTGTGCACTCATCTTACTCGCTCCTTTTGGACTAAGATTGTACCAATTTTCCCTCGTAAAGTCAAATAAAAATAGAACTTAGCATACGCCCTATACTTTTTGTGAAAAAGATTTTCCGGCAAATAATAGTAGAGGTGTTATGTGAAGCGAACTATCGGGTTTAAACCTTTGCGGGTATGGGTTTTTCGGGTATTGCGGCGACGGCTTCTTTGATTCTTCTCTGTGCAACCCTGGTCTTTCTGGTGATTATCGAAGCGGTATCGGAACCCATTGAGCGCAATTTTTCGTATCGTTTTTCGAGCAGCGTATCGATTTTGAAACGTCTCAGCTCGCGCAGCGTCCGCACGATATAGTCCTCGACGCTGTAAACCGTATCGTGGAGATTACGATGTGCTCCGCCGACCGGCTCTGGGATGACCGCGTCAATCAGCTTTAGTTTGAGCAGGTCTTTGCTCGTGAGCTTCAGGGCCTCGGCGGCCTGGGGTGCCTGTGAGCCGTCGCGCCAGAGGATGGCGGCACAGCCTTCCGGTGAGATGACAGAAAAATACGCGAACTCAAGCATCGCCATCCGGTCGCCGACGCCTATAGCAAGCGCGCCGCCGGAGCCGCCTTCACCGATACAGATATTGATGATAGGCACCGCCAAGCGCGACATTTCGAAAAGGTTCTCGGCTATGGCCTGTGCCTGGCCTCGTTCTTCGGCACCGACGCCGGGATAAGCACCGGGCGTATCTATGAATGTAATGATGGGCAGGCCGAACTTTTCGGCGAACTTCATTTTGAGCATGGCCTTGCGGTAACCTTCAGGATTGGGACAGCCGAAATTGCAGGCGATTTTCTCTTTTGTGCTGCGGCCTTTGTTCTGGCCGACAATCATCACCTTTTCTCTTTTGATTCTGCCCAGTCCGGCGGTGATAGCCCTGTCGTCGCCGAACCTCCTGTCGCCGTGAAGCCGGCGAAAATCCTGCACCATCAGGTTTATGTAGTCTTCGAGCAGCGGCCTTTTGGGGTGACGGGCGACCTGTACCGTCTGCCATGCTGACAGGTTGCTGTAAACTTTCTTCAGCTCGGCGACTTTTTCACGTTCGAGCCTGCGTACCTCGGTGGAATAGTCGATGCCCTTGGTTGAAGTCAGTCGCTGCAGCTCGGTAATCTGCCGGTCGATGGCGGCGATGCCGTTCTCGAACGCGAGGTAGTCGCCGTTGGGCGTACCGTTATTTGCGTTATTTCTCTCAGCCATAAGTACCTTAGCCGTCCGTCATCTTAATAAAAGTAATCGGCCATATTTAACTGTGGCCACAAAAAAATCCAGCCACCCCGATAAATCGGGGCAGGCGGGATATCACCTTGTCCTCTACCAGTTCCGTTGGTGCGTCTTATGAAAGAAAAATAATAGCACTTTGAGCGGTCATATAAAAGAAAAAAATTGACACCAGTCGGCCGTTAAGATAATTTTTAGCATGCTTTTCTTTGTTCCTTCTTTACCTAAGGTATTTGCATTGAAGGAGTTGCGACAAATAACGGTAATCGGGCTGGGGCTGCTGGGAGGCTCGGTGGCGCTATCGGCACAAAGTGTCAGCCGGACTGTCAGGGTGGTTGGTTTTGCCCACCGCGGCGGCACTCGAGCAAAGGCCGCAAAACTTCTGGCTGCCACCGATGTCGCGGATGATTTAAGCGGCAGCGTAGTCGGTTCGGACATCGTTATCTTAGCTACGCCGATTTATACTTTTGAAAAGATTTTTAACGATATCAGAGATTCGCTCAAAGCCGGCGCGATTGTAACCGACGTCGGGTCAACCAAAATACTGCCGCACCGATGGGCGGCAAAGCAACTGCCAAAAAGTGTTTACTATGTCGGTTCACATCCGATAGCCGGCTCGGAGCAGAGGGGAGTGGAGTTTGCAAGGGATGATTTGTTCGAGCAGGCGAACTGCATACTGACAGCGACAAAAAGTACGAACCAGCGGGCGGTTAGGATACTAAAAGATTTCTGGTCGCAGATGGGCTGCCGTGTTAAGCTGATGAATCCTGCTGAGCACGACAAGGTGTTCGCCAAAGTCAGTCACCTGCCGCATCTGACGGCTGCGGCACTGTTGAACGCCAACGATAACGACCAGCTAAAATACGCCGGCAAAGGCTTTATGGATACCTCGCGTGTTGCGAGCGGACCATCGAATATCTGGGTCGATATACTTCTGGCCAATGCGGGTAACTGTATCAGAGGCATCGACAGATTCAAAAAGGAGCTCGATAAACTCAAAAAGGCAATCAAGGCCGGCGATAGCGCTAAGCTCCAGAAACTGCTTGGAAGGGCACGGGACCGGCGCGCTAAACTTGTTAAGGACAAACTGAAAAAGAGGGAACTTGTATAGTGAAACAGTGGCGATTTGAAGTGTTCAACAGGCCCGGCACAAGTGACGTTCACGGCGGCGGTGTACTGGAAGACATCAGGGAGCTCGGAATCAATTCGGTCGAGGCGGTGCAGTCGGCCAGGGTGTTCTTAATCGAGGCGGATTTCGATAAGGACTCCGCAGAGCGTATCGCACGGGAATTGCTGACCGACCCGGTTTGCGAGGAATATTATATAGGAAGGAGCAAGGCGCCGGCGGGTCTGGCAAAAGCGACTTTGATTGAGGTGCACCTCAAAAGCGGTGTCACCGACCCGGTCGCCGAATCTGTCACCGCGGCGCTGGCGGATATGGGCGTTAGCGTCGAGAATGTTCGTACCGCTCGAAAGTATGTTTTGCTCGGCCAAATAAACCAAAAGCAACTTGCAATAATCAGTCAGAAAATACTGGCCAACGATTGTATCGAGACGGTGATAGTCGGAGATGCGGCTGAGCCGCCGAGCCCGCACATCAAACCGTATGAATTGAAAATTGTGCACTGGCCGATATGTGAACTCGACGACGATGGGCTAACGGCCCTGAGCAAGGGAAAAGACCTGTTCCTCAATCTCGTCGAGATGAAGACTCTACAGCAGCACTACCGAGACCTCGGCAGGGAACCGACCGACGTCGAGCTGGAAATGCTCGCTCAGACCTGGAGCGAACACTGTGTTCACAAGACACTGAAAAGTTCGGTCGATATGAGTATCAACGGTGAGCAGGTTCATTTCGATAATCTGCTCAAAGAGACCGTATTCGGCGCGACAAAGGAACTGAATAAGCCCTGGTGCATTTCAGTTTTCGACGACAACGCAGGCGTTATAGAGTTCGACGAAACAAGCGCTGTATGCTTCAAGGTCGAGACGCATAATCATCCTTCGGCGCTGGACCCTTACGGCGGGGCGGCGACGGGGATAGGCGGAGTTATACGTGACCCGATGGGTACGGGACTCGGCGCTAAACCAATAGCTAATACCGACATTTTCTGTTTCGGGCCGCCTGATATGAAGCTCGAAGAAATACCCAAAGGCGTGCTGCATCCGAGGAGGATTATGAAAGGTGTCGTTGCCGGGGTTCGGGATTACGGCAACAGGATGGGCATCCCGACCGTCAACGGCGCGATATATTTCGACGAGCGGTATCTGGCTAACCCATTAGTGTACTGCGGCAATATCGGCCTGATGGATAAGGACAAATGTTTTAAGCATCCGCAAAGCGGCAATATTATCATCGTTGTCGGCGGAAGGACGGGCAGGGACGGCATTCACGGTGCGACTTTTTCGTCGGGCGAAATGACGCATGAGCACGAGACGGTTTTCTCGCATGCGGTGCAGATTGGAAATGCGATTACCGAAAAGAAGATGCTCGACGTACTTCTGCAGGCCAGAGACGCGGGACTTTACGAGGCAATAACCGACTGCGGGGCGGGCGGGCTGAGCAGCGCGGTCGGAGAAATGGGCAGGGAACTCGGGGCGGAAGTTGACCTCGAAAAAGTGCCGCTAAAATACGCGGGGCTCAATTACACCGAGATATGGATAAGCGAAGCGCAGGAGAGAATGGTCGTCGCGGTCAGGCCGGAGAACCTCGAAGCGATAAAGAAAATATTCGATTCCGAAAACGTCGAATCCACGGTCATCGGCAAATTTACAAATGACAAAAAACTCGTCCTTCGATATCAGGGCCGGGTTGTCGGCAAGCTGGATATGTATTTTCTGCACGAGGGGGTACCGAAATATTCACGAAAGGCCGAATGGAAGGGTCGAGAATTATCCGAGCCGAACATACCCGAAAAAGAAAACTATAACGATGAGCTTATAAAGATTCTCTCATCATACAATGTTGCAAGCAAGGAGTGGGTGATTCGCCAATATGACCACGAGGTACAGGGCGGTTCTGCAATCAAGCCGCTGGTTGGCATTGCGAACGACGGGCCGGGCGACGCGGCGGTTATTCGGCCGAAGTACGATTCGGACAGGGGCCTTGCGATAAGCTGCGGGATGAACCCGATGTACGGCGATATCGACCCGTACTGGATGGCGCTGGCTGGGATAGAAGAGGCGATTCGGAATATCATCTGCGTCGGCGGAAGGTCCGACCGGATTGCAATTCTGGATAACTTTTGCTGGGGCGACTGTACAAGACCAGAGACTTTCGGGCCTCTGGTAAGGGCGGCACAGGCCTGTCGAGACGGGGCGATGGCTTATTCGGTCCCGTTCATTTCAGGAAAGGATTCACTCAATAATGAGTTTCGCTGCGAGGACGGCAGCAGGATATCGATACCGTCAACTCTGCTTATCAGCGCAATATCCATCGTTGATGACGTCAATAAATGTATAACGATGGACGCAAAAAAGGCAGGTAACTTAATTTTCATAGTGGGTGAAACAAAGAATGAACTCGGCGGCTCACATTACTATAAGATTCACGATGAGCTCGGCGCGAACGTGCCGACGCTGGATTTGGAAAAAGGACCGATGATAGCGGAACGTCTTTGTCGGGCAATAGCTGAGGGACTTGTCGTAAGCTGTCACGATTGTTCGGAAGGCGGCCTGGCAGCAGCACTGGCGGAGATGGCATTCGCAGGCGGATTAGGCATAGAAGCGGACCTGCGTGCCCTGCCAAAAGCAGCGGACTGCACGCGGACCGATGTGCAGTTATTCAGTGAGTCGAACTCTCGGTTCGTCGTTGAGGTTCAGCCGGATAAGTTCGATTTATTTGCGAAGTTGATGTTGAATTTGCCGTTCGGCCAGATAGGTAAAGTCGTCGAAAAGCCAAAGCTTGTCGTCCGAACTACTGACGGCAGTGAAGTAATAAATGCTGAGATAAACATCCTGAAAGAGGCGTGGCAAAAAACATTCGATTGGTAACACTTTTAAGAAAGTAAGAAATGTCTGAAGTCGAAGCTGTAGTTTTGCGGGCGGCGGGTATAAATTGTGACACGGAAACCGAGCATGCGCTCGAACTGGCGGGCGCTAAGGCGCAAAGAGTGCATATAAACCGCCTCATAGACAATAAATCACTTTTGGACAGGTTCCATATATTAGTAGTGCCGGGCGGATTCAGTTACGGCGATGACGTGGCAGCAGGACGAATCCTCGCGAACCAGATACGCCATCATCTTTACGAGGCTGTACGCAAGTTTATCGACGACGGCAAACTGGTGCTCGGCATCTGCAACGGTTTTCAGGTTCTTGTCAAATGCGGTCTTCTCGGCGATAACAGTTCAGGCAATGGGCAAGGTGTGACTATAACAAATAACGACAGCGGAAAATTCGAGGACCGATGGGTATATCTTTCGCCGCAGACCGACCGCTGTGTATTCATCGAGCAGGGCAGGCAGATTTACCTGCCGATAGCACACGGCGAGGGCAAGATTGTTACGAAAAATGATTCGGGCCTGAAGGAGCTACAGGATGGGAATCTTGTGGCTTTCAAATATGTGGACAAAGACGGCAAGGAAGGCGGCTATCCGGTGAATCCTAACGGGTCGATGGGTTCGATTGCGGGGCTGACCGACACAACGGGACGCGTTATGGGCATGATGCCTCACCCGGAGAGATTCGTCCGTGCTACCCAACATCCGCACTGGACGCGATTAGAGAATCGTGGTGAAGGGGACGGAATGGGCATCTTTAGAAATGCGGTGAATTATATAAACAAAAATCTGTAGTGTCTCTCCGGAGTTTTGAATCCTCTTGAAAGTGTGTGGTTTAAGGATTAGACTATAAGGCGGTTTCGCCTTTCGGGCTCGTAGCTCAGCGGCAGAGCAGTGGACTCATAATCCATTGGTCGAAGGTTCGAATCCTTCCGGGCCCAGTATTAAGTAGTTGTAGTGATTGATTACCGTTGCCTAATCGAAAATTACAACCATAACTACAACCATTTCATATTTAGCTCGCTACAAGATATATGCAGGATGTTTCTGTATAGACTGACAGGGTCATTGAAAACAGGAAAATATATATCTGTCAGGTTGGCTCTTGTTCATGTTAGCTGATGCAATACACTGAGAAACGGATGTCTCTGCTTAATAATTGCTATTTTTGCGGAAAAATGGATTATAATTTTGAGGGTAGAAAATTATGAAATTTTTTATTGAAATTTATGGCCCATAAGCTTATAGTAAGTGACATACTTTCCGGAGAAGTGCTCATAAAATCCAATTCTATTAAGCCGGCTTTTAGTATTTTATAAAAAATATGAGGTGTGGAGACTCTGCGCCTTGAAAAATATTAACGTTTTCCGGCATAGACGGGAAAAGTTTGAAAAGGAGAAAGAAGATGGAAAGCAAAAAGATGTTGAAAATGATGGTTTTGGTCTTTGTGATGGTTTTGTGCGGCGGGCGTAGTGCGGTACTGGCAGGCGAGATAGTGGCCTGGGGAAGCAACAGCGACGGCCAATGCGATGTGCCGGAGCCGAATGAGGGCTTTATCGCGGTCGCCGCAGGCTACTATCACAGTCTGGGCCTCAAGGAAGACGGCTCAATAATGGCCTGGGGAGACAACGACTACGGCCAATGCGATGTGCCGGAGCCGAATGAGGGCTTTATCGCGGTCGCCGCAGGAGGTGCTCACAATCTGGGCATCAAGGCCGACGGCTCTATCGCAGCCTGGGGATGGAACGAATACGGCCAATGCAATGTGCCGGAGCCGAATGCGGGCTTTATCGCGGTCGTGGCAGGAACCGCTCACAGTCTGGGCCTCAAGGCCGACGGCTCTATCGCGGCCTGGGGATATAACGAATACGGCCAATGCGATGTGCCGGAGCCGAATGAGGGCTTTATCGCGGTCGCCGCAGGCGAACTGCACAGTCTGGGCCTCAAAGACGACGGCTCTATCGCGGCCTGGGGACATAACAACTACGGCCAATGCGATGTGCCGGAGCCGAATGAGGGCTTTATCGCGGTCGCCGCAGGCGAAGCGCACAGTCTGGGCCTCAAAGACGACGGTTCTATCGCAGCCTGGGGAAGAAACAGCGGGGGCCAATGCGATGTACCTTTGCCGAATGAGGGCTTTATCGTGGTCGCCGCAGGCGAATTGCACAGTCTGGGCATCAAGGCCGAGTCCGAGTCGATGGGCACGGCCTTTACCTACCAGGGGCGATTACTCGATGCCAACAGCGCAGCGGATGGACTCTATGACTTCCAGTTCGCGCTTTATGACAGCGAAGACACTCAGCATGGAAATACGGTAGAGGCAAACGACCTCGACGTAATCGACGGCTATTTTACAGTCGAACTGGATTTCGGCAGCGATGCATTCGATGGCTTTGCGCGGTGGCTGGAGATTGGCGTCCGGCCGGGGGAGCTTGAGGACCCTAACGTATATACGACGCTTTCACCGCGACAGGAAGTGACACCGACGCCGTATTCGCTCCATGCGAAAACCGCAGACAGTATCGCTGCGGGTGGCGAAACGGACCCAACTGTTCTTGCAAGCGTAAAAGACGGAGTTGACTGGAGCGAGGTAACGAGTATTCCGGCGGGCTTTTCCGATGACATTGATAACGTCGGCCTGACAAGCGAAACGGACCCGCAGGTGGGCGCAATTTCTAATAACTATGTGCCTAAATGGGATGGCTCGGCACTGGTAACAGGCACAATCTACGATGACGTCAATGTCGGTATTGGGACGACTACGCCAAGGGTCAAGCTGTCTTTGGGAACCGACCTTACTTCAAAGAAATTAGCGTTATATGATGGATTCAATGATTTCTATGGGTTGGGAATGGCTTCTCAACGAATGACAATTTTTACGAGTAGCACAGAAAAGATGACAATTCACCAAAACGGCAACGTGGGCATCGGGACGACGAGTCCGACAGAGAAGCTGGAGGTCAATGGAACGGTCAAGGCGGCGGCGCTGGTGGGCGACGGCAGTGGTCTTACGAATTTACCGCTACAAACAGAAACAGACCCAACGGTTCTTGCAAGCGTAAAAGACGGTGTTTCGTGGACTGAAGTTACCAGCAGACCTGCAGGTCTTGACGACGGTGATGATAATACGCAATTAAGTGAAGCTCAAGTAGATGCTTATGTTGCGGATAATGGATATTTGACAAGCGAAACAGACCCGCAGGTGAGCGCAATTTCCAATAACTACGTGCCTAAATGGGATGGCTCGGCACTGGTAACAGGCACAATCTACGATGACGGCAATGTCGGTATCGGGACGACGAGTCCGAGGGTCAAGCTGTCTCTGGGAACCGACCTTACTTTACAGAAATTAGCGTTATTTGATGGATTAAATGATTTCTATGGGTTAGGAATGGCTTCTGGACGAATAGCAATTCTTACGAATAGCACAGAAAAGATGACAATTCACCAAAACGGCAACGTGGGCATCGGGACGACGACGCCTGACGCAACTTTACAGGTAGACGGCACCATGAAGGTATTTGGACTACGCGTTACATATCGCAACGGACAACAACCGACGGAAAATTCCATTGTTGTTGGGCCCTATACTGCTCTGACCGACGGGTTCGTTGTTTCGAGGTTAGCAATCGACGACCTTGCAACTATCGTTTGTTACATACAAGGAGTGGCTGGTTCGACAGTTTATGCAACGGCGGCCGTAAATGCCTGGCCCGGCCAAGATTATCCTATAAAACATAATAGTTTTACAATGCCGGTTAGAAAAGGTGAAACTTGGTATGTGGAATACACTCGCACGTCTGGTTCTACTCATGCATATATGTGGGTTTATTGGATGCCTCTGGGAATGTAAAAAGGATTTGCCGGGATTTATGTGAAGCGTCTTCGCTTCATGAGCGGAACAAGATATTAGAAGAAAGACTGGCTGAATTAGAAGCTATGGTTGCAAAAATGAACCTTTCATTGGAAGGGAAAATGAAATGAGAAATAAATTATTATCAATATTTGTTTTGTTGTTTTTAACAGCGGTTGGATATGGTGATTACAGCATCAGCTGGTACACCATTGACGGCGGCGGCGGGCAGAGCAGCGGCGGACAATACATCTTAACGGGAACAATAAGGTCAGCCTGATGCGGCATACTCTGACGGTGAGCAATATGAGCTATTAGGCGGCTTTTGGCCCGGCGGGCCGGTGTGTTTTGTCGAGTTCGACGACTTTGCAAGATTCGCAGAATACTGGCTGGAAACGGGAAGTGACTTGCCTGCCGACCTATATGAGGACGACATCGTCAACTTGCTTGATTTGGAAAAGTTCGTTGAAGAATGGCTCTGTTATTGTCCTTATGATTGGCCGTTGAAATAGCAGCGCTTTTTTATATTTCAGAACAAGCCCAGATATACAACCGCAGTACAACCAAAAGGGCAAATAGTGTGCAAAATCGCGAACCTGTAAGATTTGTAATATCGAGGACTTAAAAAACTTAAAAAATTCAAAAAAGAGAGACATTTTATATATCCGATTGTCACACTCAGTGCGAAACCAAGCCAGATTCAGGGCCTCGGATTAAGCATCCGAAGGTCAAATTCTGATAGAGCTTGGCGCAAATCGGTGTCAAAAAAGTGTCAATCGCCACTGGTAAAACCATTCAAACTCCACTTGTCAATCACTTGGAAGTCTCGTTTTTGGCTCAAAAATACGTTTTAACTCGCTGCCAACAAAGGACTTATGACTGGAATACTGGACTCATAATCCATTGGTCGAAGGTTCGAATCCTTCCGGGCCCAGTAAGGTTTACAGCGGTAATTAATCAGCTTACCAAACATTACACTACTACCATTCGCCTGTGACAGCATCCTGAAGACAGAATTTTTATTGTCAAAGGTGGACAATTTAGTTTGTGCGAATCTCAGTTGTGTGACGGAGGAGGAACATTCCAAGCAAAAGCATAGCGACAGTGGCCGGTTCGGGAACGATGAATAACTGGCCGGAGGGCTGCAGCTCAAGGCCGGCAGAGCCTGAAACCTCGGGCGCATCGAGATGCAAAACTGTAACCGCGACATGGTCCATGCCTGCGTACGACCGACCCCATTCCATCCAATGAAGTCGGTTGTCCCAGGTGTCGTGTATATAGATTGTCGAGTCATCATCATTGTAACCCAGGCCGACCATGCTGTGGCCCTGCAATTGAATAATAACCGGCTGGTCTGAGTCGATTTCACCTTTGAAATCTTCAAAGGAAAATCCGTCTTCGAACAATGCATCGATTTTTTGTGTGTAGTTTTCCGATACCGAGTAACCTCGCGATTCTGCGAACAACTTCAAACCATGACACAGAGAGGTCTGCGGCAGACCCGCCGACTCCGATGGGATATAATCATAAAGTTTTTCACCCGAGCTGCTATAGGCCCAAAGGGCTGTAGAGCCGTCAACGTTGAAGTCGATTAGACCATCGTCACCATAGTAATCCCATCGCCACTGGTTTGTGCCGAGAAAATCAGCGACACAGTTCCACGTGTGCTCTTGCCGGTCCTTGACTATATAAGGGTCCGGGCCGCTGTTGCCATAACGTTTCCAATAGTCGTTGACGTGACCCAAAGAGCGGTTTTTATCCCGGCCTTTCTTAGAAGCTATCAGAGCCGTGCGACGGCCGAGACCGCGCAGCGGGGCAAAACCTTTGTTTTTCGGGCCGGTGTATATATCAGGATAATCGTTTCGGTCGTAGTAACCGAATATCATACCCGCGGCAGTCGCAGCACAGCCGTACGTCCAGCGTGATGTCGGTACTTCTTCGATAATCACCGCCGATTCAGGGGGCCTGCGCACCACCTGACGAGACCTTGCTGAGGTTGACCTGGGTCCGGTGTCAATGAATATCGGTACGATGGTTGCCGTAGAAAACGTACAAGAAACCAAAACAAAAACGCACGCTGTAATTAGCTTTAACCGCATTGAGCTCCCCTACGGATATTTGAGTCTCCTGCCACAGGTAACATCGACCTATCAGAGAACAAGCTTTAAGTCCAAATTGCGTTATAAGACGCTGTTAGGTAATGATAGAACACATAAGGGGACAATTATGGGAAAATGACAGGATTTCTGAAGGAACAAAAAAATGTATCTTCCAAACAAACTTCCCTGAACCAGGTCGTATTTTATTAGAATTTCGTTACCTGATATACGGGCTCAGCGGTAATATTCCACCAACTGATTCGCTGCCTAAGTTTTTCCTTCATCGCCCCGGCCTGCTGATGAACATTGATAAGGTTGTTTTTTCCCGCAGGGTCGTCTTGCAGGTCATACAATTCCCAGACGTCGCCTTCAATGCGATGACTTATACGCAGGGGACCTTCCTGATAGAAATGTATGGGTCTGTCGGTCGGCTGGATTTTGTGTGTCAGTTTGCCGACCGCCTCACCGAAGACCCCTTTTGATTCGTAAGTGTCCACAGGCAGCAAACTCTGCCCGTGCCAGCCTTGTGCTCCGGATAAATCGAACAGGCTGCAAACCGTTGGGGCAATGTCAACGCCGCTGACAACGGTATCTACAACCCGGCCGCCACCGAGCTGCGGGTCAAAAATCATCAGCGGTACGTTGATAAGCTCCGAATAAAACTTACCGTCGTGTGACAGCCCTCCGTGCTCACCAAACTCATCGCCGTGGTCGGTGGTAGCGATTACAACGGTATCCTGCTCTAATCCGAGCTGGCCAAGGATTTTAATAAGCTGCCCTGTATAATCGTCAACTTCGGCAATGTGCGCCTGATAAAGTTTTTTTAACAAACCGACTTTATCAGGGTCAGAACTATCTCTGGGCAACAGGACATTTTTGAACAGTTCCATCATCTGCTGCGGCGTCAGGTTTATCGAAGAGTCCACTTTGTCAATATACTTTTGTTGAGGGACATAAGGTTCATGAACGTCCATGTAATGAATCCAGAGAAAAAACGGTTTGTAACTGCCCGTTTTAGTATAGCCCTCAAGCCAGTCCCCGGCTTTTTGGTTCAATACATTACCCTTGATATACGGAACCATCGGGCTGACTTCGTCTTTCATAGAGTCATAAAACTCGTCCCAGCCGCGGTTCCATCCGAAGTATGCGCTGATATAGGGATTGGAATGAAACGCGGCTGCGGTAAAACCGCCACGCTGAACTACTTGCGATACCAAAGTTCGACTGTCGCTGAGTTTTTTAGGCTCTCCGAACTCGAGGAAATATGAGCTTGTCAGAATGGCCGGGAAAGACGCCTGCGTGTAAGGCCCAGCCGATATGTGATTATTATAAACAATAGACTTGTTTGCCAGTTCGTTGAGATTAGGCGTGAGATTAAGCCCGGAGCCGTAACAGCCCAGCATATCCTTGCGAAGTGTGTCGATGGTAAGCAGAATAACATTTTTCATTATGCGATTATCTCCCTGATAAGACCGTTCTTTTGGCTGACTCAACCGTATTATAGAGGAGCATTGTGATTGTCATCGGCCCGACGCCGCCCGGCACAGGCGTGATAAGACTTGCCTTTTCACTGACCGCGTCGAAATCAACATCACCGACGAGGCGGTAGCCTTTTTTCCTGGTCGCGTCCTCCACCCTGTTAACGCCAACGTCAATAACAACCGCACCGTCTTTGACCATATCAGCTGTTATAGTATTAGGCCGGCCTGCCGCCGCAACGACAATATCGGCACGTTTGACATGCTCAGCCATATTTTTTGTTCTGGTGTGACAGACCGTTACCGTTGCATTACCGGTCGGTGACTTCTGAATCAGCATATTCGCCAGGGGTTTGCCGACGATATTACTCCTGCCGACGATGACTACCTGGGCTCCTTCCAGTTTGACGTTGCTTCGCAGGAGCAGTTGAACAATCCCGTGAGGTGTGCAAGGCAGAAAGGCTTTCTCTCCGACCACCATTTTACCGACGTTGACCGGATGGAAACCGTCAACGTCCTTATCCGGATCAACAGCTAAAAGCACTTTACTTTCATCAATCTGTTTCGGCAGGGGAAGCTGAACCAGTATTCCGTGAATCTTCGAGTCCTTGTTGAGCTTATCTACCAGTGACATCAATTCCTGCTGTGTTGTTTCGGCAGGCAGCCTGTTATCGTCGGAGTATATGCCGATTTCCTCGCAGGCCTTTTCTTTTGCGGTGACATAAGACTTCGATGCGGGGTCATCGCCGACGAGCACTACCGCCAGACCCGGGACAATACCTTCGGCCTTTAGTTTTTCGACCTCGGCCTTGAGTTCGGCCCGCATATCCGCAGCCACCTGTTTACCGTCGATAATCTTTGCCGTCATTTATAACTCTCTGCTGTCGGTTAAAGTTAAAACAGGCCTTGAACCTTACTGGTATTAACGTCCACGTCTATACGCCGAAAGGCCGGGTCCGAACCTGTACCCGGCATAAGCTTTATATCTCCGGCGACCGGTACAATGAAGCCGGCGCCTTTGTACACCATAATATCTTCTATAGGCAAAGACCAGCCTCTTGGTCTACCCTTTAAGTCCGGGTCATGCGACAAACTCAGATGCGTTTTTACCATGCACGTACCCAAATGGTCTGCATCGGGGTCCGCCTCATACATCTTTGCCTTTTTCAGGGCCTTGTTAGTATATGTGACGCCGTCGGCGCCGTAAACATCTTTTGCAATAAGTTCGATACGTTTTCGCAAAGGCGTATTAAGGTCATAGAGAAACTTAAAATCATTTTTCTGTTCGCACGCCTGTACAACCGCTTCTGCCAGCTCAATTGCTCCTTCGCCGCCTTTCAGCCAATGCTGGGAGACCGCGGCAAGTGCACCCTGCTGCTCGGCGACTTTTTTCAACATTGCAAGCTCATCTTTGGTATCCGTGTGGAAACTATTGACACAGACCACGGCCGGTATGCCGCTTCTTTTGACCATTTCAATATGCGCCACGAGATTTTCGCAACCGGCCTCGAGCAGCTCCAGGTTCTCTTTCATATATTCTTCGGCAAGCGGTATTCCAGGCTTTACCGCCGGTCCGCCGCCGTGCATTTTCAGCGCACGGACAGTAGCAACAATCACAGCCGCATTAGGTCTCAGGCCGGACATCCGGCACTTGAGGTTCCAGAACTTCTCAAAGCCTATGTCCGCGCCGAAACCGCTTTCAGTGACATGATAATCGGATAGTTTCGTACCGGTTATGTCGGCAATAATGGAACTTTGTCCAATCGCAATATTACCAAAAGGCCCGGCGTGGACGAACACAGGCTGGCCTTCAATCGTCTGCAGCAGGTTCGGATTAAGTGCATCGAGCATCCAAGCGGTCATTGCTCCGTCAACTTCCAAGTCGGCGGTGGTAATCTCATTGCCCTTTTTATCGTACGCTACTACCATTTTGCCGATTCTTCGGCGCATATCTTTCAGGTCGCGGGCGACGGAAAGAATCGCCATCAGCTCGCTCGATGCGGTTATGGCAAAGCCTGATTCCATCTCGTAGCCGTCCATCCTGCCGCCTTTACCGATGGTTATATTTCGCAGGGCCTGTGCGCAGAAGTCCATGACCCACTTTATCTGCACCCGGTTCGGGTCGATATCGAGACGCCTGAGATTTCGTTTTGCCAGTTTCTCGTCGTTGTAGTTCCGCTCATGCTGCATCCTCGCCGTCAGCGCGACCATCGCGAGGTTGTGCGCATTTGTGATTGAGTCGATATCGCCGGTGAGCCGAATTGAAAAAGGCACTAAGGGTATGCACTGCGCCAGGCCGCCGCCTGCCGCCGAGCCTTTGATGTTGAAAGTAGGACCGCCGCTCGGCTGGCGAATAGCCCCGGTTACCCGCCTGCCGAGCTTTCCGAGTCCTTCGAGCAATCCTATGGTAGTAGTCGTCTTGCCCTCACCTAAAGGCGTGGGCGTAATAGCCGTAACGTCGACATATTTGGCTTGCGGTGCGTCGTTTAGGCGCTCGAGGACCTTTGAATAATCGACTTTGCCCAGCCCGTGTCCGTTGGGCAAAACCTCATTTTTCTTTAGCCCGAGCTCCTGAGCAAGTTGGCCGATGGATTTGGCATTTTTTTCCGCCGCTTCGGCTATCTGCCAGTCTTTCATTTTCATCGGGTCTAACTTCATTGTTTTGTCTGTCCCAAAGTATTTTCCTATTTTACACCTACGCGAAACAGCTTACCAGGGCGGCCTATATTATCCGCGATAAGGCGCTGAGCCGTTACAACTGTGTCACCTTTTTTTTGTATTATCTTGCTCTTTGGCTGAAAAAGACGTCATTACAGGCATTTTTGGCTGGGTTTTGTAACACGGTTATAACCCGGTCAGCTTATATAGTAAGGCAGCCGGGCCAGGTCCATGGCGATGTCGATGGTAATGACCTTTATGCGTTTGGGCACCTGGATGTGCCGCGGTGAGAAATTCAGTATGCCTTTTACGCCCGCCCGGACTAATTTGTCGGCAATGTGCTGAGCCGCGGACTCGGGTACTGCTAAAATAGCCATGTCGATTGTGTCTTTTTTCAAATCTTTCAGATTCGCAATGTCTTTGACCGTGATATTATATACCTTTTTACCGACCTTCTTCGGGTCACAGTCGTAGGCAGCGACGATATCGAATCCGTACGTCTCAAAGCCGGTGTAGGCCAGCAAGGCTGAGCCGAGGTTACCCACCCCAACCAGTGCTACCCTGTGGCCTTTGTCGAGCCGAAGTATTTTAGCAATCTTTTTTCTCAGGCTGTCTATCTCATAGCCCGAACCTGGTTTTCCGAACGCGCCGAAGTACGAAAAGTCCTTGCGGATCTGCCAAGAGTTAACTGCGACCATATCAGCAAGTTCCGTGCTTGATGTGCCGGTTTTGCCTTGTTTGCCGAGAATATGCAGCGCGCGCAGATAAACCGGTAATCGCCTGACTGTTTCGTCCGGTATTTTGCGGTATCGCATATCTTCCCCACGTGAACGAACCGCTGCATTCTTAGTGAATTACCTTGTTTATCGGGTAGGTGATTATCCCCGAGGCGCCGGCGCGTTTTAAGGCAGGAACAAGCTGCCGCTCAATCTCGTCGTCTATGATGACCTCCACGGCGATATAATCCGAATCGGCCAGGCTGGAGACGGTCGGGCTCCTCTCGGCCGGAAGCAGCTTTAAAATCGACTGAAGGTCGTCCTTTCTTGCGTTAAGTTTCAGGCCGACCTTGGTCCGTGCGTCTATGGCGGCGTTCAACAAAATGGCAATATTCTCGATTTTTTCGCGTTTGGTTTTGTTCTGCCAAGCCTTTTTGTTCGCGATAAACCTTGTAGTGCTCGTTGCAATAGTATCTATCACGCGAAGATTATTGTCAGCCAGAGACGAGCCCGTCTCGGTAAGTTCCACGATGGCATCGACCAGCCGTGCCTTGACTTCCGTTGAACCCCAGCTAAACTCGACTTTGACATCAATGCCTTTGTCGGCGAAATATTTTTTGGTTACACTAACCAGCTCAGTGGCGATTATTCCGCCTTGCAGGTCTTCGGGCTTACGGATATTAGATTCGTTCGGAACAGCCAGGACCCACCTCGCCGGTTTTGCAGTCGCCTTGCTGTAGGCCAACTCACATACCTCGACCACATCCGAACCGTTCTCCAGTATCCAGTCATATCCGGTGATTCCGGCATCGAGCACTGCATCTTCGACATAACGGCTCATCTCCTGCGCCCTGAGCATAATAAGTTTTATCTGCTCGTCATCTATACGAGGCAAATAACTTCGCTGAGCACCGGTAATATCGAAACCTGCCTTGTTGAACAATTCGATTGTCGCATTTTGCAGGCTTCCCGAAGGGATACCAAGTTTGACTAATGTTTCGGGCATCTCGACTCAACTGTCCTTTCTACTTTTTCTTTTTGCTTTTTTTACTGGTCTTCTTTTTGACCGCTCCGGCTCTGGTTGTTGTCTTCCTGGCACGGGCAGCGGAGCCTTTTTCACTTTCCCTGCGAAGCAAAGAATAAAATTCGTAGGCGTTTGTCGCGGAGATCTGTCGTGTCAGAAAACCCTCCATATCATCGAACTGCGCATCCGGATGTACCAGGTCGTTATCTCGAAGATACTTTATCATCGCCTCGGTCAGCGGGATGGCATGTCCCTGCAATGCGGTAAGCATACAATAATCGACACAGAACCGGCTTATCCCGTCAATCTTCTCGAGAATAAGCCTTGCCTGGCGTTTACCGCCCTTCCGCAGCGAATCAAGATTTACATTGTTGTATTTACGAAAAATACCGGTGAGTATGCGGATGACATTTGTGCCTACTTTCCGCGCGTCCTCACTGTCCTGTCCGAGCATCTCAACGATTTCTTCAGAACGAGAAACTCTCAAGTCATTGAAATCTACAAAGTGTGCGCCGAACCTCCTAAAGGCCGCCTTCGTGGCCGAGTCGGTCATGTGCTCAAGGACCGCCGCGTGAACGAGAGATTCGGTAATATCCTCGTATACGACTTCTTTGACCTTGGGGCCCTCTCGCTTCAAAGAGCGATAGAACTTCTGTACCTTGTCGGCGTATTTTTTGCTGTCTTTCATATAATGCTGACCGCTTTATTCCATGATTATAAAAACCTGTGTTGCATCAATCCTGTATCGATTCCGTCGGGTCCTTTTCCCTGAACTGTCGCGCCGCCTCGTCAATCAGCTTCATTGTCTCCATGGTTTTCTTGAAGGCCTCGTCTATTTTCAGGTGCAGCACGGGACAGAACTTGCTGTCAAGCCCTTGGGCCAAAAGCGACTGGATTCTGCTTCTTCCGTGCTCGATAGCCTCGAATGTCAGCCGCTGTGATGGCTCGTCACCTCCGAAAATACTCAGAAATACATCGGCGCTTCGCAGGTCCGCCGATACCTGTACCCTTGTGACACTGACGAATCCGGAAATACGCGGATCGTTCAGGCCGTCATGGATTGCATTGCTGACAGCCTCTTTAATAAGTCGAGCGAATTTTTCCTGCCGGCGCGTCGGCATTGGTCCAAACTCTGTATTCTAAAGCGTCCTGGCTACCTTAACAATCTCGTAGAATTCCAGAACATCGTCCACTTTAATATCATCGAACCTGTTGAGCTTTACCCCACACTCCAGGCCGGCTTTGACTTCGCGAGCATCGTCCTTGAAATGTTTAAGTGAAGCAACCGTAAGGTCGTCCCTAATTACAATACTGTCGCGGATAAGTCTGACCTTTGCATTTTTAACGGCCATGCCGTCACTGACGTAACAGCCCGCGATAGTGCCTATCCTGGATACCTTGAAGATGTTGCGAACCACGGCCCGTCCGAGACTTCTTTCCTTTTCCTCGGGCTCGAGCAGTCCGGTCATAGACTTCTGCAAGTCTTCGGTTATTCGGTATATGACGGTATAAAGTCTTATATCAACACCTTTTTCTTCTGCGATTTTTGAAACAGCTTCCTCTGCAACGACATTAAAACCGATGATAAGCGCGTTGGAAGCCTCGGCAAGAACGACATCTCCCTGGGTAATCCCGCCGGGAGCGGCGTGCAGGATTTTAATCTTCACTTCTTCATTGCTGAGTTCGGACAGGTACTTGGTCAGGACATCGACCGAACCCTGCACGTCGGCACGGATGATGATATTGAGCTCCTTGACATTACCTGCTTCAATCTGGCTGAACAGATTTTCGAGTGTAACCTGAGTTCTCCTGGCTAAAGTACTTTCACGTTCACTTGCCTTATTTTCTTCAGCCGCGGCTTTTGCACGATTGAAGTCATCAAGGACGTAGAACCTGTCACCGGCCCCGGGGACATCACTGAGGCCGGTAATTTCAACCGGCATTGAGCTGACGGCGGATTTTATATTCTTGCCGTTGCTGTCGCGAAGCATCTTGATTCTGCCGAAAGCAGAACCTGCCAGGACAATATCACCTTTGCTGACTTTGCCTTCTTTGATAAGAAGCGTTGCGACCGCGCCTCGCTGTGAATCCATCTTTGCCTCGACAACCCATCCGGTTGCCGGGATTGTATCGTCAGCTTTTAATTCGAGCAGTTCGCAGACATAATCCAGATGTTCGAGCAAATCACTTATCCCTTCGCCTGTGACGGCGCTGGTTTTGACTACTTCGGTCTGGCCGCCCCATTCGTTAGGAGTAAGGTCGTACTCGGATAACTGCGCGTATATTCGATTGATGTCGACACTATGCAGGTCAATTTTGTTCAGCGCCACAAGCACGGGCACTTCAGCGGCTTTTGCGTGGTTTATGGCCTCTATTGTCTGCGGCATAACACCGTCGTCGGCGGCAACAACCAGAACCACTACATCTGTCATATTGGCCCCTCGCGCCCGCATAGCTGTAAAAGCTTCGTGGCCGGGCGTGTCGAGGAAAGTCACTGAGTGATTTTGCCAATTGACGCAGGATGCGCCGATATGCTGCGTAATGCCGCCGGCCTCACCGGCCTGGACCTGTGTAGAGCGAATCTTATCAAGCAGACTCGTCTTGCCGTGGTCAACATGTCCGAGCATAGTCGCAACGACAGAACGCTTCTTGAGATTATTGCGAGGCCGGTTTTCGAACTCAAGTCGTATTTCTTCCTCGAGGGAGGGTTTCTTTTCCACAGTCAGTTCTACGCCGAATTCCAACGCAACAAGCTCTGCAACTTCCGGTGTTATAATCTGGTTGGCGGTAGCCATTATGCCCTGCTGCATCAGCTTGGCGATAATGTCGGTAATCTTAACGGCAAGGCCGGCAGAAAAACTTTTGACGGTTATCGGCTCGGAAAGAATGAGCTTCTCGACCCGGACAGCCGTAGCACCGCCTGCGCCAAACTTTCTTGCAGCGATTTTTCGAACCGGCCTCAGCCGTATCCCCTCACCTGTGGCTGCACTTAGCCGCGCCTGTCTCTCTTCAAGATCTCTTTGTCGTCTCTGGGTTAAAAACTTCGAGCTTCGAACGGTCTCCGTCTCCTGTTCATCGCGACGGCGGCCGTGCGTTCGTGTTTTGCGCCTCTTCGAGAGCAGCGTTTCACTGGAGGATTCTTTTGTCTGCGGCTCTTCAACCCTGCCCATTAAAGGCTCAGTCGTTGGCTCGTCGAATCGTCGCTTCGGACGGATCTTACGGACCACTTCAGGCTCCGGCGCCTCGACTCGCACAACTTCCGGCCCCGCGAGCTTCGCAGGAGCAGGTTTTTCAAGCTTCGGTCCTGCGGGCACAATCGGCTCCGGTTCGGGTTCGACTTCGGGTTCTTTAACCGGCTCCTGCACAGTTGGGCCGGCCGGTTCGGCAACTGCCGTGCCTGCCGAAGGCTGCTGCGGTGCTGCCGCGGCGTCGGTATCTTCCTCTGCTTCAGCCTCGGCCTCGGTCTTTTCGGCTTTTTTCTTTGCAGCCTTTCGTCTGGGTTTCTTCAATCTGACTTTTTCGAGGTCGACTTTTTCAGTTGTTTCGATAGTAGTGACATTGTCGCCCTCGCTGAACCACTCGCGTATCGTCGCAGCCAGCCCGGCCGATATCGTTGACATATGATTCTTGACGTCAAGGTCCTCGTCCTGACATTTCTTGACGATTGCAGAGCTCTTTACACCAAGCTCCTTTGCCAAAATGTAAACCCTTGTAGAAGCCAAGACGCCTCCACTATAAACGGTTAAATAAATCAGAAACTATCACTTTCAGACTGCTCCTGTGATGCAGTCCCGGTTTCCTTTTGCAGTGCAGCCTCTGCCTGAGTCTGCCTGGCTTCAGCAGCCAGCAATTTGGCTTGCTCAGCGGATGCCGCAACGAGATTATTCGCCAATTCTTTATCTATCTGCAATTCTTTTACCAGAGGTTCGGGCCCGACGTCATCAAGGTCAAGGACGGATATGATACCCAGTGCAATTAGCTTATCGACGAGAGTATCGTCGGCGCCTGTGACAGACTTAACACAACCTGCCAGCTTTTCGATGCCTTCGTTATACTCATCGGGAGTAAGTATGTCGATATCCCAGCCGGTTAATCTGGCGGCAAGGCGTACATTTTGGCCGTGCTTGCCTATGGCCAGGCTCAACTGGTCCTCATCGGCGACCACGGTAGCTCTGCCAAGCTCGAAACACAGGGCGATTTCACTTACATCCGCCGGTTTGAGTGAATTGGTGATAAGGACCTGGGAAGACTCGTTCCAGCGAACGATATCGATTTTCTCACCGCCGAGTTCATCGACGATATTTTTGATTCTGCTGCCGCGTACACCGACGCACGCCCCAACCGGGTCCACTTTGTCGTCAAGTGACGCAACAGCTACCTTTGTCCGGTAGCCGGCTTCCCTGGCCAGCGCACGAATTTCGATAACACTTTCTGCAATTTCCGGCACCTCGAGCTCGAACAGTCTCCTTATAAAATCGGGATGAGTCCGGGACAGTATAATTTTTACCTGGCTGGATATCTCCCTGACGTCCAGAATCATCGCTCGAATTCTTTCGCCCGGCCTGTGTGTCTGGCCCATTATCTGTTCGCTTCTGGGCAGAAAGGCTTCGACCCGCTGATTAAGATTGACGACAACCGAGCCCTTTTCGTAACGGACGACACTGCCGCTGGCTATGGCGCCTTTTCGCTGGCTGAATTCGGCGTAGATACTTTCTCGTTCATCGGCGCGGATTTTCTGAATCATAACCTGCTTTGCGGTCTGGGCGGGTATTCTTCCGAGCTGACGTATATCTATCTGCTTGCCGTCTTTGAAGGCTGTGACCTCGCCTGTGGCCCTGTTAATACTGACCGCGATGTCGCCTTCGGGCTGGCTGAAGTGCTTTCTCGCCGCAGAAATCATAGCCTCCTCAAGGTCGAGGAATATCGACTCCTTGTCGATGTTCCTGTCGCGAGCTATGTTCTCGACGATTCTGACTAATTCCTGATTCACCTTCTATTTTCCCACATAAAGACCAAAAAAAATGGAAACCTGAGCAGGTTTCCACCTCAAACGCACCTCGACAAACGCAGGTTTTTGTTCGCTACATCAGCCGCCTCCCAAAACAAAAAGCCTGTTCGTTTACCGCTAATGAAGCAGAAACAACCACGCCCAAGCCGCCGTTCACGCAAAGGCGCCGTCGCGCAACCACTTTGTTGCGCTTATCTTTCACGGCTCATTAATCCTGCAAAGTCCATTTTTCAGTGTACCTTTACTTCAAAGTTTCAGCTTTGGCACCGGTCCCTAAAGGAGCCGGCCCAATAATGGTAATCGTCCAATCACCGCCCAGCAATGATTTTTTCGTACAATTACAACATTTTTTTGCTATTGAAACCGGTTAAAATGAGGATTTTGAACCTGTTAACCGGCTCAAAAAAAACTTCAGGGCCCCTTAAAGGAGCGTGGCCATGGCGTTTGCCAACTCGACTTTGGCGTCAATAACGGCCTGCTCAATGCACTTTTTCCAGTCGTTACCGAACTGCTCTTTGTATTTGGGCTTCTCGTAGGCGTAAATTATTGACCGGGAGGCGTTTATAAATGCGCCGGAGCCGTCTGTCTTGCATAATCTTACACAATCGGCAGCCGATGCTCCCTGCGAGCCGAATCCGGGCACGAGGAACCAGATTTTCTCGTATTTACTGCGAAGGGCCGCGGCATCATTAGAACCGAGCCCGCCCACGACCATACCGACGTTGCTGTACCCGCAGTCACCGATTCTCACCTTTTCACAGGCCACATCGTTTACAATTTCCGCCATTTGCTGATAAAGTTTCCGGCCGTCGGCGCCTGCGAAATCCTGAATCGCCGCGCCGCCCGAATTGCTCGAGCGCACCCATACAAAGACGCCTTTGCCCTGCCGGTTGGCCATATCGGCAAATGGTTTAATGCCTTCGACGCCCGCAAAACCATTTATGGTAATGGCATCAGCGGTAATCGTGTCCTCCAGGCCGACCAGTTCGGGATTCTGCAAATGGGCCGCGGCATATAACTCGGCGGTATGGCCGATATCGCCTCGTTTAACATCGGCGATAATCTCAAGGCCGAGGTCCTCAGCCTCGCTGATAAGGGAATAAAAGGTCTCCAGACCCTCCCAGAGATATTTTTCAAAAAACGCAATATTAATCTTCACCGCGGGCACCAGCGGGGCAATTATACGTGTAACCTGAGTACAGAAATCGAATATGGCGTCGACGGCCGCCGCGGCGTCATTTTCGTCATTCATCGACCTGTGGCTTCTAATGGCCTCGGGCAGCCTGCTGTAAACCGGGTCCAGACCGACTATAAGTGATGTTCTTTTGGTCTTTACGGCGTCGCAGAGACGGTCGGCAAAATGATTCGACATCGCTTTTTCCTATCTTTAAATTACAAAACGAAGCTGAGACTTAAAAAACTTTTCAATAAACAGGTCGCGTACTATAATCGCACATCGGGATTAAAGCAAGGCCCAAATGAGAATTGAAGAATAGTTAACCGTTTAATTATATGCATATTGATGAACTGATAGAACAACAGGGGCAAAAAGAACGGCAAAAAACCCGACGTCGAAAATATTACGCCCTGAAACTGATTCTGCTGACGACGGTCAGCTTGATAATCACGCTGACAATAACCGCTGTATTGTTATTACATAAGCCTTCGGACTATGAGCCGCCACAGACAATTGAAGACAGACAGGTCAGTAAGTACCTGACGCATGTAATCAGTCAGGACCTCTACAACGGCGCTCAGGCCGGCGAGCCTTTCGACCTTATCGTCACTGAAGAGGGAATCGGCGACGTAATCGCCCGGTCAGGCTGGCCAAAACAGGTTGGAGAAGCATTGTTCACCATACCCGAAGTCAAGTTCCAGCCCGACAGCATTATAATCCGGGGATTAGTCAACATCGATAAGGTGGAGCTGTTCGTTGTCATTAAAGGAACAAGCTATATCGACGAGCAAGGCCTTTTGTATCTGAATGTGACCAGAATAAAGATAGGTGCGGTAAGTGTTACTACTGTCGCAAAAATAGTCGCCGGTGCAATCTACGATAATGAATCAACGCGCCGGCAGCTGGACCAGGACGACTGGCGGGCCAGGATTATGACCGCGCTGTTGCTGGATGAGCCCTTCGAGCCGGTTTTTGAAATCGAGGACGCGAAGGTGCGCATAGATAATGTCAAAATCGAAACAGGAAAACTGACCATCCATTTTGTGCCGGCAAATTACTACTGAAAAATATGAATAATAATTTCCTGTCAGGTAAAACCGTACTCGTTATGGGGCTGGGCCGGTTCGGAGGCGGTGTCGATGCGGCAAAATTCGTCGCTGCCTGCGGAGCTGATGTAATCGTCACTGACCTTGCAGGGCCCGATGAGCTTGCCGATTCGTTAGCTCAGCTTGGCGATTATCCGAATATCGAATACCGCCTCGGCTCACACAACGAAGAAGATTTTGAAAAGGTAAATATAGTTATAGCAAACCCCGCTGTACCGCCACACAACAAGTTTCTCAAAATCGCCGCAAGCTGCGCCCATCTCGTCACCTCGCAGATAGCCATATTTTTCGAGTTGTGTCCTGCGACAATTATCGGCATAACCGGCTCGAACGGCAAGAGTACGACAGCAGCCCTTACAACTCATGTGCTGCGAAATGCGAACAGAGCGAACCACGGAAAGGTGTGGCTCAGCGGAAACATAGGTAACGAGCCTTTGTTGATGCTGCTGGATGAAATCGAAGCGCACGACCTGGTGGTGCTCGAACTTTCGAGTTTTCAAATCGAGCAGTTAGCGGCAGAAAATAAAGGGCCGCAGGTCGCTTTACTTACGAACCTTTCGCCCAATCACCTGGACCGGTACGGTACGTTCGAGAAATACTGCGCAGCCAAAGAGCTGCTGTTTGCCAACCAGCAATCCAAACAGGATGAGCCGGCGATATCCCTTTTCAACCGCGAAGATAAAATTGCCGTCGAGTTGTGTGAAAAGTACAAAGACCAGCCGCGGCGAAGATGTTTTACTTACAGCACGGACGACCTCAGCGATACCGTTCGCAGGAAGTTTACCTTGCCGGGCAAATGCAACCTTTCTAACCTTGCGGGCGCGGTGACTATCGCAGGAGTTTTTGGTATTGACCAGTCGGCTGTGACAAACTGCATCGGTGATTTCAAAGCGCTGCCCCATCGATTGCAGTTTGTAATCGAGCGCAACGGTATCAAATGGTTTAACGATTCAAAAGCAACCACTCCCCAGGCAGCCATTGCAGCACTTGAGGCATTCGACGAGCCGATAGTGTTAATCGCGGGGGGATACGACAAGGAACTGTCCTTTGATGAGCTGGCAAAGGTAATAACCGCAAGGGCCCACGCAGCTATCCTTATCGGTGACACCGCTGAGAAAATTAAAACAGCAATTGAAACAGCATCTGCGGGAAGAAAAGTAACTATTGAAATTTGTAAATCTTTGTCCGATGCAGTCGCAGCAGCAGACAGAACAGCTCACAAAGGCGATACAGTGCTACTCAGTCCTGCCTGTGCCAGTTATGACATGTTTGATAATTACGAATACAGGGGCCGTGAGTTCGTACGTTTGGTTCAACAACCGATAAGCCGAGGTTATAGGAACATCGCGCCGTTGCCGGGGCAAAAGATTTCCTGATAACCACCAGCCGGAACGTATTTTAAGACTGACAGGGGGTAAATCACAAGCCTGCTTCTGTATATGTATTTTTTTCCGGATGTCGCCATTAAGCGTCCGTTCGTATTTGTCGATGTCAGTGCTGATAAAGACCTTACCTTAAACATCGATTACAGGAGCAGGAAAATGGAAGAGCAGTCCGAGAGAAGGAAAGAACGCAGACTTCGTTATCATTGGCCCGTCTGGTTTGCCGAGGACTTCGATGAGGTACTCTCGCAGGGCCAGATGGTTGACGTATCGAGTGATGGTGCGGCGTTTACCTGTTATAGTGACCAGAGTTGTCCGTATCCCGGCCAGGATGTGACCGCGCGCTTCAGTGTACCGCAATTCGATCCAGACAACTCCTTCGGCCTGGCCAGCTTCACCCGCACAGGTAAAGTTTGCAGAGTCGATGAAATTAATGACTATGTAAGGCGTGTCGCTATGCAGTTCGCTGAGGCGCTGCCGTTTAAGCCGGGCGAACAGGCCGAAACCGAGATTGACACTCGCGAAAGGCTCAAGGCCGTCACGATTTAAGTTAAATGGTTAATTAGCCCGCGTAGATACCGTAATTGATTTAGGGTTGATACCTTTCAATTAACCAATTAACCACTCACAAATTAACCAACAGAGCCGGCGATCTCAATCCTGCATTTCGGAATTGAAGACAAAAAGCGCTGGCCGTACTTCCTGTTAATTATCCGGCTGTCGAGCACTGCCACAATACCCGTATCTGTCTTACTGCGGATAAGCCTTCCGAAACCCTGTTTGAATTTGATAATCGCCGAAGGCAACTGGTATTCAAAAAAAGGATTGCCTCCCTGTTGTCTGATTTGTTCGACCCTGCCTGCGACTAAAGGATGGCTCGGCACGGCAAACGGCAACCTTACGATTATCACATTACTCAATACCGCACCGGGCACATCCACTCCCTGCCAGAAGCTGTCGGTTCCGAACAGGACGCTGTTGTCGTGTGCTTTGAACTTTTTCAGCAGTGTACTGCGGTCGAATCTTCCGCCCTGGCATAAAAAGTTGAAACCCTGTTCACCGAACCATCCGGCAATTTTTTCGGCGACCCTGTTGAGCATCTCGTAGCTGGTAAAAAGAACGAAGGCCCTGCCGGAGGTCTTGCGGACATACTTTTCTATAGCGGTTGTCGCCGAATCCACGAAGTCCGGCTCATTAGGGTCCGGCAAATCTTTTTCGATATAGAGCGTAACCTGGTTGTAATAATCGAAAGGCGAACCGAGTTTGAGCGCATCGAAATCTTCAAGGCCGACCCGGGCCGCAAGAAAATCGAAATCACCGGTTTGGCCTCCGTCACAGCTCAGGGTAGCCGACGTTAGAACTACAGAATCGTAAACATCGAAAAGCGTCCTTCTTACGTCTTGGCCGACGTTCAAAGGCGCGCTTTTGAGCCTTGTGGCCCTGCTTCGCTGTTGGTCGGACTCAATCCAGTAAACCTGCTCTCTGAGCTGCTGCGTGATAAAATTCTGAAGGTCGACGATTAAGTCAGCTGCCATATTGGCGAACCGCGAAATCTCATAATTCTCGTCCTTATCGTTGCCCTTTTTCGCAAGCGACGACAGCTCCGTCCGCAATAATTTCAGATGTCCCGACAGGTTATCTTCCACAAAATTACTGTGGCACCTGCCGCCGGTTTCTTCCTTATTTTGCTCGTACCAGCCTCGAACTTCTTTGAAAAACTTTCGCCCGGCGTTTCTTGCGTCATCAACGAGCCTGACTGCCTTTTGGGCCTGCTTGTTATAAACGAGCAGGCCTCTTTTGGTCCTGCTGCTGTATAGTCTATCGAGCAGGTAATTTAATCGGCCGCTGCTGATGTCAATCCCGAAATGGTCCTGCGCGACGTTCTCGATATTGTGGGCTTCATCGATAATAACAAAATTATAATCCGGCAAAAGATTATGCCCCTGCTCTTTGAGCACAAGGTCGCTGAACATCAGGGCATGATTGGCAACGATTATATCCGCCGAATCGAGCTGCCGCCTGGCTTTTCGCCAAAAACAATTCTTAAAATGACTGCACCTTGCCGCGGGACAACTGCCATGCTCACTGTGAACTGCGTCCCACGCCTCGGTTGACGGAACAAAAGGCAAATCACTGAGCGAACCATCGGCGGTATCGGCCAACCATTGCTTTATCTGGTTGAGTTCATCGTTTATCTGTGCAAACATAGCCCTGCTGCGTCGAATTGCAAAATCAAGCCGCCGAAGACAAAGATAATTCCCCCTGCCTTTAGCCAGTTTGGCTGAAAAATCCTGAGGCAGCACCTTAGCCAGTGCAGGTATATCTTTATTTATAAGCTGCTCCTGCAGCGTGATAGTAAAGGTGCTGATAAGCGTTTTTCCTCCGCCTTTTGTAAGATTATGTATGGCGGGAATAAGATATGCAAAACTCTTGCCTACGCCCGTTCCTGCCTCGACCACAAGTCGGCGACCGTTCAGTAAAGCCTGATAAACCGCACCGGCCATTTGCACCTGCTGTGGTCGCGGCTCGAATTTGGCCAGAGCCCGTGCAAGCAGACCGTCATTTTCAAAGTAATGTTCTATCTCAATAGACGGGTTGAGCCTTATCATGGACTTTGTGGTTACGCGGCGCCGGTCCGACCGGCACACTTTATTGATTGAGCCGTTTTTCGACAGCAGCTTTTAAAAGGCCGACAGCCGGCACGTCCGACATCTGTTCATAAGCTGCGTTAACAGCTTCAGACGCCTTGTCCAGACGGTCAAGCTGCATGTAAATATACGCCAGCAGGAACTGCAGCTCCGCAGCGTTACTCAGTTCAATCCATTCTTTGATGTCGGCGATTCTTCTTTCGACCGCATCCATATCGCCTATCATGGTGACAATGTCAATCTTGAAATCGACGTATCCGTTGAACATATCGATTGCACGGCTCAGATACAGGGCACTGCTGAGATACTCACCGGCGGCGAACAGGGCATGGCTTCTGCCGGCATAAGAAAGCGGGTCCGCCGGCTTATAAATCGAGGCAAGCGAATAGGAATCGGCAGCCAGGTAATACTTACCTTTCTGCATATACCTTTCCGCCGCACGCATATACTGGTTGAACTTGTCCTGCGAATAGGCGGCAAATGTCTGCCGTTCGGACAGAATCCTTCGTGCCCGGGCGTGGATTTCCAGTTCGGTCATCGGTTTGGTTTCTTCGGGCTGCAACTTGGGTTTGCCCTCAGGGGCCGGCGTAACCGGAGCCGGTTCGTATCTGAGCTTTCTTCCGGATAAATTAAATTCCGGTTTAGCTTCGTCGGTTTCCACCTGTTCTTCAGTTTCTTCGGATTCGGGAACAAGCTCTTGTTGAGACTCCTGGGCCTGTTCGTATTCTGCACGCATCCTCTCATAGATATCCACTTGCTGCTGTTGCTGCGTTTGCGGGGTAAGGGGCTGCTCCGGTAAGGCAGGCTGCTCGGGTTCGAGCGGCTCCTGAGGCTTGTTTGTCAACTCCAGCTCCCGGTTGAGAGATATCTGCGGTTCGGATTTTGTTGAGGGCTCATACATCTTGCTGTCCATATCGAGCTGCTGTTTCAGCCTATCGGCCTTTTGGCTAAGACCCTCAAGATGCTCAGTAACCTCCTTGTATTGCTGCTGATATACTTTCTGTTCTTTTTCCTTCTCGGCCTGGTCTTCCTCACTCAGATACCGGTATTGCTCCAATTTCTCTGTATCGACGGGAAAGAACCTGGTCCGGTTCAAACCCATCAGGTCAGTTGTCGAAGACGGGTACTCTTGCTGCTGCAGACCAAACGTCGCCGGTCCGGTGCCCAGTGATTCGGCCTGCTGGGTCCTGATTTTCGCCGAGGGCGGCATAAAAATCATATTCGTCCCTGGAACTACGCGCGTAATTGTACCAGTATATGAATAGAATGGTATTGTTCCGCCGCTATAATAATTCTGTGAAATAGTGGACCTTCTGAGAAAATCGTCGAGCGTTCCTGAACCGAGCCGGCCCCCGAAATCACTCTCCGCATTATAGGGAAGAAAACCGCGAAAATGTTTACCGCCGCCGATATTACCTGTAATTATCAGCTCGCCGGTGCGGTCAATCGGATTAGGTGAAGCCACAAGGCCGCTGCGATACGTCGTTGCCGGAATCGTAGCAGAACCCACCGGATTGCGAACGTTAGGGTTATTCAAAGAAGTACCATTCTGAGCCAATGCTGTATTGAGCAGGATAATCACCAGCAATAATGCCCTGGTTTTCAATGTCTTAACCCTCATAATTACTACTACACAACAGCTTGACAGTATGTTCAATGGCTCCCATTTGGCTAAAATCACAAAATGGCAGCCTGCTCACCCTAATTATCGTCTCAAACGCCCTTGTACTTTGGCTTAGACGCCCAGTCCAGCTTGCTGGCCAGGGTGTCCCATTCGGTCCGCAGCGGGTTATTAACAATCAAAAATGCCTCTTTCGCTCGTTGAATCCGAACCACATCATCCATCTGAAGCGGCGAGCTGACCTGGCCGTCAACAAGGACCGCCGAACCGCTGTTAAGATGCACGGCGGCTACCTCGATTTTGCTGTCGGCGTTTATAACTATCGGCCTGAAGCTAAGCGAATGGGGACATATTGATGTTACGACCATAGCCTCCATCTTTCCCGACAATATAGGCCCGCCGGCTGACATATTGTAAGCGGTCGAGCCGGTCGGTGTCGAGATAATCAGCCCATCACTGACACAATCGGCAAGCCGCTGACCATCGACTGTAATTCTCAGCTCTATCATGCGGAAAGGAGGCCCAGCCATAATAAATACATCGTTGACAGCCTGTTCACGGAATCTTTCCTCCTTGCCGTTTGAGACTGCGCAGTCAAGCATCATTCGTTTCTCTATTTGTGTCCTGCCGCTGAAGATATCTTCAAGATACCGCTTGAGCTCATCTGCGCTGAACTCGGCCAAGAATCCGAGCTTGCCGAGGTTTACGCCTATTACCGGTACACCCGACTGAGCCAAAACCCTGGCCGCGGAGATGATACTGCCGTCACCCCCGAACACTACGGCAAAATCGCTCTCGGACAAAATCTCAGGATTACATTCATCGATATGGCAACTGGCCGCTATCTCACATTTACCTTTGGCAAATTCGAGAAACTCGGCAATTACCTCAGAGACTCGTCCTTTGACAGGGTCCCGGAATACGACAATTTTTTTCATGTTTCTTTTGGCCATGATTTTTACCTACGTACTCGTATTGCCGGGATTATCGGTACCAACTGAAACACCCTTGAGCCGGGTCGGATTAATTATATCTTTTGCGGTTCGGACTATTTTATCGGCATTTATCCCTACCGCGATAAGCTGCTCACTCCGCTTGTCGTGCCGGATAATCTGTCGTGGTGAGCCGATCGGGACTATCAGCCTGCCGGCCCGTGCCGAGACCGCCGCCTGCTCCAGCAGGGCCGAACCAAAGCCGCAGGATAATCCATGGTCTTCAACTGTTATGATTGGCCGGTCACCATCAAGAATCGAGACGTCAATCGGCGCTGCAAAGCGGGCATTTATCACTTCAGCCTCGATGCCCTGTTGGGCCAATTTTTGACTTGCCTCCAGGGCCTGCGTCAGCACCGGGCCGTAAGCAACAATAGAAATCGCGGGTTCCTCTGTCGTTTTCAACGTAACACTTTTTCCGAGCCTGAACGGTTCGGCACAAGCTGAGCGGTCGTAGTCATCAGCCGGCAAGATGTCCTTGGGATACCTGATACAAACCGGTTTGTCCTGACTCAACGCAAACTCCAGAGAAAGCCTGACCTCTTGTTCGTCCGTCGGCGCGACAAGGACCATATTCGGCATCATCCTTAAATAACCAACGTCCATCAGCCCGTGATGCGTCGGGCCGTCATCGCCGACCATTCCCGCGCGGTCGATGCAGAAAACAACCGGTAGATTCTGCAAGGCGACTTCCTGAAATATCTGGTCGAAACTACGCTGCAGAAAAGTACTGTATATACAAACAAAAGGCCGAAGACCTGTTTTGGCAAGGCCCGCCGCTATATCAACCGCTGCGCTTTCGGCAATGCCAACATCGTAAAATCTGAGTGGGAATTTCTTTCTGAATAGTTCCAGTCCCGTGCCGCTGCACATCGCGCAGGTAATAGCAATGATTCGCTCATCTGTTTCGGCAAGATCAACCAGATATCCGCCGAAGGAGTCTGTGAATTTACGTTTTGCAGTTGAGCTTTTTTCAACCGAATCACCGTTAATCTTAAAAGGTCCGGTCGAATGGTATTTATGCGGCTGTTCACCAGCCGGCGTAAAACCCTCGCCCTTCTTTGTGTAAACATGCAGGATTGCCGGGTGGTCGTGCTGACCGAGCGCGGCAAACAGCTCAATGAGTGAACCGATATCGTGCCCGTCAACCGGACCGAAGTACGGAATGTTGAGACTCTCGAACATCTGGCTCGCAGGCAGGACCATTCTGATTTGCTTTTTGATGCGCCCGATTGTCTCCTCGACGCTTTTTCCAATCAGCGGTGTGTGTTCGAGAATATTTTTCGTCGTCTTTAACAAATCCTCGTACGTTTGACTCAGTCTTATCTTCGAGAAATATTTGGCCACCGCACCCTGTGTCGAGTCTATCGCCATCGAGTTATCGTTTAGCACTATCAGCATCTGGCGCTTGACAAGGCCGAGGTTATTCAGCGCCTCGAAGCTCAGGCCGTTTACGATGCTCGCGTCACCTATCAGCGTTACTATCCTGTCACCCTTTTTTAGCCGGCTCTGACCCAACGCCATGCCTATCGCGGTAGCTACAGAAGTTCCGGCATGACCAACTGCAAACTGGTCATAAACACTCTCAGCCGGGTTCGGAAAACCGCTCGGACCGTCGGCCTGACGAAGTCTGTGAAAGTCCTTTCTTCTGCCTGTGATTATCTTATGGGCGTAACACTGGTGGCCGACGTCCCAGAGTAATTTGTCCTTTGCAAAATCGAAGACGTAATGCAGCGCAATCGTAATCTCCACCACTCCGAGATTGCTGGCTAAGTGTCCTCCGGTCTTGCTGACTGAGGCGAGTATGAACCGGCGAATTTCGTCGGCAAGGGTCTGTAACTGCCTCACGTTCAGTTTCTTCAGGTCGGCCGGGCCGTTGATTTGTTCCAGTATTTCGTACATTTGCCCAAATGTTATATTATAGCAAATGCCCACCCAATAACAACCACACTAAAAAATCGCCCATTTTCTGGAAATGGCCCTCCGCCATCTGATTTCCCGATACCCTGATATCCACACCCTGATTTTCTGATTTACTGATGCCCTGCTTTTACTTCGCAATTCGTTATTCGTCACTTGTCCCGGCGCGCCGGGGTTCGCCATTCACTTTCTGCCGCCTGCCCTTCGTAGCAACCTGTCTCGGCGAAGCGCAGCTAAGATGGAAGCGTAGTAGGGTCTGTCATCCATTTTCAGGAGGTACTCTGTGATAGTAATAAAAGACCGGGGTATATTAATTGGCAAGTTCGTTCTTCTTATCCGAGGGCTGTACATCTTTATTACTCTTCTTTTTACGATAGAGCTCACCTGTCTTAGCATGCAATGATGCTGTAAAAGTGTATTTAGCGGCAATAGTTCCAATAAATAAGCCGATGAGACTCGGCAAGTTTGCTGTAATAAAACCAATCGTAATCTCGAATTGACACCAACTCACAGGAAAGACCATTATAAGAAGCAAGACAGATAGAAACCATACTGCTACAAATATGATAAAGCTTGATATTATGGCTGCTACATACTTCATTGTGCTTTCTATCAAACTTCCTAATTTCTATCTCTAACTATATCTGGTCTCTTGACTTTAATATAGACCTTCCCGAGACTATATAATTTTCAGAACAACCATAAAACTTTTTAAAGGCAGTATCAAGAAATAAAGGTATTGAATCACCGTCTTTTTTCTCAACACGAAAAGTTACTTTCTTTCTTTTCTTTAGATTTTCCAATATCCAGTTTTCCGGAATTATAATCCCTTTCTGGCCAAAAGCTTCTTTGGGTTGTATTTTATGTGGATATTTAAATGTTACTTCAAGAATTTCACTGCTGTGCCAACCTAATAGCACCCATGAATCTGCGTCTTTATTTTTAAATATAACTTCATCTTCACGATTAAGAGATAATAACTCATTTGCCATAAACCTGAAAACATCGATAGGATGAGGATACAATTCTGTGCCACTCTTGGCTTTAACAGGAATAGGGAAAATTACCTTTAACACAAACCACAAATACTTGCCAATTTTCCTTAGGACAGATTTTTGTTTCACTATATAATCACTTATTATTTCTGAAATAAATTAGGGACGTTTTTTCTTTTAGTGTAATTCGAGACAATTTGCAATTCTTTTATAATCTTTTAACTCCGCATAAACAGCAATGAGTAACCCAAAAGATCCCCTGATACCCTGCTTTTTATTTCGAAATTCTACATTCGAAATTCATTATTCGTTATTCCGCCGTATGTCCTCCGCCTTCTGCTTGCCTCGGCGTAGTCCCGATGGTTTTTATCGGGACGAAGCCGGGTCCTCCGGCTTTATTTACCGCGTTCCAGGAGGGCTATCGGCAGTTGACGTAGAATATCCGCTTCGGAGCCGAACGATTCGAGCATCGCGACGGCTTTGCCGGCGAATTGTTTTTCGACCTGCCGGGACTTCTCCATTCCGACAACAGCAGGATATGTGCATTTAGCAGCCTCGGCGTCTTTGCCCACGGTCTTGCCGATATGCTCACTGCTGCCGCATACGTCGAGTATATCGTCGGCCACCTGAAATGCCAGGCCAAGATTCAGACCGTACTGTCCTAAACTGTGTAGTTGACTTTTGTCGGCCCGTCCGGCTATGCCGCCGCAAAGAACGGAACACTGGAACATCTTTGCTGTTTTGTTAGTATGAATGTAATGTAGCGCCTCGACGGTACCAGCGACTTTTTCGGCTTTGAGGTCTGCCATTTGTCCGGCTATCATACCAGCGGCGCCTGCGGATTCGCCAAGCTGGGCAATAAGCTTTCGCGCGATATCAGAATCGTCAATCTCTTTGGCAAGAATTTCAAACGCTAACGTCAGCAGTGCATCACCGGCAAGAATAGCTGTAGCTTCATCGAAGGCCTTGTGACAGCTTGGTTTGCCGCGGCGTATATCATCGTTGTCCATCGCGGGCAAATCATCGTGTACGAGCGAGTACGTATGCACCATCTCGACGGCGGCGGCGGCTATCTCCGCGCTGCGGCTGGTCTGTCCGCTTACCAGCTTGCAGCTCCACAGCACAAGCGCCCCGCGTATGCGTTTGCCGGGGGCAAACAGTGTATACTCCATCGCTTCGCGCAAATCAGGATTGAGTCCGCTTTGCCAGTCAATCACCTCGTGTAAAATCTCATCTACACGTTTGGCAGTCGAATCGAGCCGGGTATCGAAATCTACAGATAACATCACACCCCTTGGCTATGTTGAACCTTTTGATTTTACAAGCCGGACAGCTTATTATATGGCGTTTATGCTGATTGAACAGGAAATTATGAAAAGCTCAAAGACACTGATACTCGCAGTCACCGCCTCGGGCAAAGGCCGTCTTGCCTTCGAGCTGGCCAAAGCAACCGACGCCGAGATTATCAGCGTCGATTCGATGAAGGTCTATCGACGTATGAATATCGGCACCGCCAAACCCTCCGACCAAATCCGCCGGCAGGTTCCGTACCACTTGATAGACGTCGTAGAGCCGAGTGAGTCTTTCAGCGTCGCCGCTTTTCTCGGACTCTCTCAGGAAGCGATTGCCGACATAGCAGGCATGGGTAAAAACATAATTGCTGTTGGCGGTACGGCATTATACATCAAAGCTCTGCTGTACGGCCTGTTCGAAGGACCCGGCAGCGATGAAACGATCCGACAAAACCTTCGCAACGAGGCGCAAACCGAAGGCCTCGACACCTTGCACGACAGGCTCGAAAAAATCGATCCCGTCGCCGCGAACAATATCCATCCCAACGACGCTAAGAGAATCATCCGCGCGCTGGAAGTTTACGCAGTCACCGGCAAACCAATCTCTTCGTTTCAAAAGCAATTCGACGCCGAGCCTTCGGACGACTGGCTGGTCATCGGCCTGCGAAGAGATAGAACTGAAGAGAACAAAAGAATAAACGCACGTGTTAAAAGAATGATAGATGAAGGACTCGTCGAAGAAGTTAAAGGGCTGCTTGCCGAAGAAAAACCGCTCAGCAAGCAGGCCCGCTGCGCAATCGGTTATGCCGAGATAATCGAACACCTCGCTGGCCGAATGACCCTCGATGATGCTGTCGAACTTATAAAGAAGAATACCCGCAGACTCGCCAAGGGCCAGCGCACCTGGTTCAAAACCTTCAGCCAAGTTCACTGGCTGGATTTAGAAACGGACGAATCAGCCGAAAGTGTCTTTTCTCGTACGATGAAGCTCATTCCAAATCAATAGAACTCAGTGTTAAAGCGATGGAATGATTATGCGGTTTGCAGTTGTCGCTGCGCTCGCATAACGGCTGCTGTGTCGCTGAATACGAGCTGCTTCAACAGGCTGGCCGGTACACAGGTCAGCTCCAGATTAAATACCCTCTCTTCAACCATTGACGCTATCGTCCTTGCGGTATGGCGGTCAAGGCCTTCAGCGACAATCAAATCTTCGACAATTGCAGATTTGTCCCACGGACTTTTCTGCAATTGATAGTCATCGCTAAATAGTTTGTGCGCGTCGGATGTCCCTTCGAGATTGACGTGCACAACTTCAACCCTGCCTCGCCGCATCTTTCTGAGATAGTTATGGTTAACCAGCGCCTCAGCTGCAGCCTCATAACCGGTTGCTGAAAGCGTGACCTTCAAAACCGATAATATCTCACTGCTCGGTATTGCGTTCTCGCCGTGTCTTTTATAAAGGTAATAAGTGACGACCTCGGACAGGTTCTCAGCCGTTACGATATCGGTCTGCTCTACACTGGCCAGGGCCTTGCTGACAGTATGCATCACCTTCGTATGAAGATATTCTTCACAGGAGCCGTCTGCCTTTATGACCTTCAGCCTGACCTTCATAAATCTTCTGTTTGCCTCCATGCAAAGACCGTAAATCAAATCATCTTGTTTTCAGGCATCGAACAGCTTCGGCTGAGATGAAACTTCCGCCTGACCTATCATCGCAGTCACTTCGTCTATCAATTCACCTGCGTCTTTGAAGTCACGATACACACTGGCAAAACGTATATAAGCGACCTTGTCCACCGCTCGCAGGCGTTTCATTACACTTTCACCGATGAACGTAGAGGGCACTTCCTTATCGTAACTCTTGAAGATGTCCTCTTCTACTTTGTCTGAAATCTGCTGGACCTGTTCAGCCGAGACCGGCCTTTTATAGCACGCCTTCTGCAGACCGGCGATGACCTTTTCCCTGTCGTAAGGAATCCTCGAATTATCCTTTTTTATCACATAGAGTTTGAAGCTCTCTCCGGCCTTTTCGTATGTGGTGAATCGCCTTTTGCAATTCAGACACTGCCTGCGCCGCCGTATCACCCTGCCCGAATCGCTGGAGCGCGAATCGACTACCTTGTCGTGGTCTTCCTTACAAAAGGGGCATCGCACGATACGTTGGTCCTCCCGGAAAACACAAGCTCAAACCAGCTATACTATATCTCGACGTCCGGCCTATTGTAAGCTCAATATGTAGTGTGTAAAGATTTTTCCTGCACGATTCGCGGCGATTTGGGCTCTGTGCCTGTGAGATTATCGCTCGTTCCGCTGCAATTGCAGGAATGATAAAGGCTAACAGCGCGGGCAGCGAGAAACTCACAGGCTGAATATGC
>Ga0315549_1000331_pt1 | contig 57652 bp, 44 predicted proteins | sample SalMarSW160200MG_FD_203101 | JGI IMG/M metagenome (GOLD analysis project Ga0315549, IMG submission 203101) | Salt marsh sediment microbial communities from the Plum Island Ecosystem LTER, Massachusetts, United States - Salt Marsh Sediment SW1601-200 ...
TAATGCCGGGGGGAGCAGTAAGATAACCCGTTTTCAATGCCATGCTCACTATCTCCTTCATGCTCCGCCCGATGATAAATACACGGCGACCATGTTTAACGGCAACATCAAATACCTGCTGCACGCGAGATATGAGAGAGGCGAATGTAGTTACGATTACCCTCCCCTTTGCCCCGCTTACAATCCGATCTAAAGTATCGCTAACCACCCTCTCGGAAAGAGTATATCCAGGAAGCTCGGCATAGGTGGAGTCAGAAAGAAGAAGCAAAACACCCTTTGCCCCTAGCGAAGCTAATTGGTTAAAGTTAGTAGCCTCGCTAATGACCGGGGTGTAATCGATCTTGAAATCACCACTGTGAACTACAATTCCCAGGGGAGTGTGAATTACCAACCCCACAGAATCAGGAATACTATGGCAAACAGAGAAAAACTCTATGGTGAAATTACCTAGTGTAATCCTGCTCCCCGGGCTAACTAAATTCAATTTTGCGTCAGTTTTCACCCCTCGCTGCTTGAGTTCCAGGAGAATCAGCTCTCGAGTGAACTTGGTAGCATAAATGGGAGGGGCGAGCCGAGATAAAATGTAAGGCAGTGCCCCAATGTGGTCTTCGTGCCCGTGAGTAATCACTATCCCTCTTAAATTTTTCTGTCTCGCCAAAAGATAACTAATATCTGGGATAAGCAAGTCAACTCCCGGCATTTCCTCGCTGGGGAACATGAGTCCGGCATCAATGACAACGATGTCGTTGCCATATTCCAATGCCATCATATTCTTACCAATTTCACCTAATCCGCCTAGAGGGATGACTCTTAATTTATGTGTTGGCATGGTTTTTCCCCTTCCTTTTCATTCAGGACATGGTTCTAAAACAAGCTTAATTGTTGAGATTCAACTGTGTCTTGAGGCAGGTCTTTACCCTGGGCTAGTATCTGCGGAATCCTGAGCATATCCGCTTCGATGGTCCGGCGCAGAGAGCCTTGATGGAGGGCCGCCGCAGGATGATACATAGGGTAATAAATGACGCCTCCCGACTTTCGTGACTTTCCATGAATCTTGCCTATGCTCTCATTGGGAAAATACCGCGCTAGAGAGTAACGTCCTAAAGTAATAATCATTTGTGGCTGAATTATCTCTATTTGACGGTCTAGCCATTTGCGGCAATTCTGTATCTCCGCTGGTAGCGGGTCACGGTTTTGGGGAGGACGACACTTAATTACATTAGCAATATAAACTTCCTCCCTGCGTAAACCAATTGAGGCTAACAGTTGGTCCAGAAATTGCCCTGCTGGCCCGACGAAAGGACGCCCTTGCTGGTCTTCGTGCCACCCTGGAGCCTCACCGATAAAAAGTAAATCCGCGTCCTCAGCCCCCTCACCAGGCACCACCTTAGTGCGATACTTAACTAGCTCACAATCCCGGCAAGCTATAATTTCCTCACAAAGTTGAGTTAAAGCTGACATCTAATTCGATGGTAGCATATCTAAACTTGTCGGTCAATTTGGACCCTTGCTAGACCCCCGACAAGTCGGGGCTCAAATTAGTTACTCTTCCTCTTCCTCCTCCTGCTCCCAAATAGGTTCGGTGAATTGGTCAATAAATTCAGCCGTAACTCTCTTCGCTATTCTATCCATCTCTTCGTCTACTTGCTTAGCCAGATTGTCAAGGTCGGTCAAGTCAAGTGTAATTCCTAACATTTCAGTTAGTATACCAAGCACAGCCAGGGAGGCTCTGGGATTTGCTATTTGCGTGGCATACGCTGGCACCTCGCCCAGCAAGCAAATGCCTTCCATCCCCCTTTCCTTGGCCATTCCCAATATCAATCCATTCAATCCAGCGATGCGAAGGTTACCTCTAAGAACCACATTATGTTTGCTTAACTCGTCAACCAAGTTAGAAGTTGTCGCTGCTCCCCAAACCTTCATTTCTTCACTATGATGGATGCGTGTCACTGCGGCAGCACAACTATATACCCTTGCCACCTTAAGCCTTTGCGCTACGTCCAAAACACGGTTAACTAGCTCATATCCTTTGAAACCAGGCTGTTCCTCACCAATAAAAATCACCAAGCTTTTCTCCGCCTTAGCAGACTGCCAATAATAAAACTTGCTCTCAGGGAAACGAGGGCTGTCAACCACGTTGTCCCTGACCGTGACACCCACTGGTTCAAAGAAGTTAATAGGTTCAATCTCTCCTATCTCTACAGCATTTAGCTTCTCCACAAGATACTTCGCTGCGGTTAGGGAAACGTCGCCGATGCCAGGCCAGGAGGCAAGCATGGAACAATTCTTAGGGCGTGGCTGTTTATAAAGCTTTATTACGTCTTTCATATATATCTTAGCTTCCCTTTGTCGTCACTGATACATGAGAGCAATATAAGGGAGGAGTTTGCAAAATCCCGCCAACCCATCTTGCTTCCTGCCCTATACCCAGAAGCTCTTTTAGCACTTGATACACGTTACCGGCAATCATAGTATCCTTCACTCTCCCCACTATCTCACCATTCTCGACCTTATATCCCAGCAAAACGTTGCCGCCGAAGTCACCACCCAGAAGATTACCCTGGTCAGCCCCGATAAGTTGCTCCACAATTAATCCTTCTTTCATATCCTCCACCATCGCCTGGAAAGAAACATCTCCTCCGCTTAAAATAAGAGAGCTTATAGCTGGGCGGGGAAAACCACCACCTGCTCGCTGGCCGTTACCGGTGCTCCGAGTACCAGCTAAAGCTGCTGTTTGTAAATCGTAAAGGAACTTCGCCACTACTCCATCTGTAACAAGCGGTAGACGCTGGCTGGACACCCCCTCGTCATCAAAAGGATAACTCCCTACGCCATAAGCTATGGTAGCATCATCCCATAAGCTCAGATTTTTGTCAAAAACTTGCTCCCCTAGTTTATCTTTTAAAGGCGAAGCTCCCTCAAGGACGGTTTTGCCGTTAAACGCCAACACTAGAGGACTCAACAAAGCACTGGCTACTCCATTAGGTGTAAAAATTATTGGCAGTAGCTTGGTGGACACAGTAGCTTTTTTCTTAGCCATTTCCAGTTGCCATATCACTCTATCAGCCAGGTCGTCAATCCCGATAAAATCGGGACGACATGAGCTTTCGCTATCGCCCACAAAAAGCATATCTGTATCCCGAACGAGAATGCCTTCCAGGCTAAGGCCGAAAAAGCTGCTGTCATACCTTCCCTCACCGCCTTGAGAATTAATTAAGGAGATGGAGCTTGTTCCCTTGGTTACTTGAACATCGCAAAGGATGTCAGGAGTATGCCCCCTGATCCTGGCTATAAGCTCCTTCCCGATCTCAACCATCCTCTCCATAGCTATATCTTCTACCTCGGAATCAAAGATGCTTACCTCAGAATAGTCCTGGGAGGAAGGAAATCGAAAATTGGCCGGACTGCCAAATTGAGAGGTTTCCACGGCCATGTCAACCAGAGCTTCCCAACCACCCCCTCCACTGGCAATAGCAAAGCCAATTCTACCTTCCTTGAAAATTCGCAAGGCAGTACTGCTACTCTCCTTGGTCTGAACTTGTTTTAGTTCATTGGCTTCAAACTGTATCGGCATTGCCCGAGAAGAAACCAAGAAAACTTCAGCTTGCTCAGCCACCTTTTGAGCAGAGCGGATAACCTCCATAAGATGTTCCATCTTAAATTCTAATCCCCGAAATTAGTAGTCAGGAGTCAGAATTCAGTAGTCAGTAGTCAGTAGGGAGGTGGGTGACTACTGACTACTGTCTTCCCAATTTTTATCTTCCTCCTACCACACAATGACGAATCCTGATATGTGGGCTGCCGTTAGAAACGGGTAGCGGAGATTGCCCTCCTTTGCCACAACCACCACCCTGATTCATCTCCAGGTCATTGCCTATGGCATCAATATTTTGCAGGGTAGTAAAAACATTACCGGTTAGCACCACGGGGCGCAACAATTCTGCTAATCTCCCCTGGCGAATCATGTAAGCTTCCCCAGCGGAGAAGGTAAACATCTCCAGGCTAGTCGTCCCGCCATACCAATCCTTAACATAGACGCCTTCCTCGATGTCACCAAGCATCTCCTCGAAGGAAGCGCTATCTGGCTCAATAAAGGTATTGCTCATTCGCACTATGGGGGGAAAGAGATAATTAATGGCTCGAGCATTCCCCGTAGCCCTTTCTCCCATCTTAGCCGCTGTTTCTCGGGAATGAAGCCTTCCCTCCAGAATGCCCTCCCGGATGAGATAGGTTTTCCTTGCCGGCGTCCCTTCATCATCGTATTTATAACTTCCCCGCAAATTAGGGATAGTAGCATCATCAACGATATTGAGATGCTTGCCGCCAAATCTTTTCCCCAGGACCATGATTTGCTGCAGGTTTTCATTTTGATATACAAAATCCGACTCGGATAAATGCCCGAATGCTTCATGAGCAAAGACTCCAGCCAGAACAGGGTCCAAAATTACGGTATACTCTCCACCTTTTACCTGAGGGGCAGAAAGAAGGGCTGCGGCACGCCTTGCTATCTCCCTGGCTTGCTCATGTAGCCCCTCCACGGCGGAAAACTCGCCATTACTTCCCAGGCTCAGTCCTGCTTGCTGAACCTCGTTATCTTCACGAGCTATGGCTGTAAATCGTAAATTAAGGTCAGCTTTAGCTTGCTCTATATAACTACCTCCAGAATTGGCGAAAATAGTCCTTCGCCTCCCATCACGATAATTAATTCTTGAGCTTTGAATCTTCGGACTGCTTAATATAATGTCGTTGTATTCATCTAAAAGCTCTTTCTTCGCTGCTAACGGCATAGCCGTGGCACCCTTTTCCGATTGTGACACCACCATATCCACTACAGGCTCCGTGGGGAAAAGCTTAAATGATTCCCTGCCTGCTAACCTTGCCTCCTCCAGCGCCAGAGCTACCTTGTCCCGCAGTCCGTCAAGACGATTAAAGCTGACGAATCCCCAACTACCCTGGACTAAAGCACGAATATTGCCACCAGAATTACGAGCCCGGCTTATCTCCTCCAGTCTCTCCCCCCTGTAGGCAATGTTAGTAGCCTGGCTCTCTTCAAAATGGATTTCGATATAGTCGGCATCATGGCCTTTCAAGGCATCAGCAATCAGGTCCCGCATGCCTCTATTGTAGCCTTTGGCACGAATAAAGGCAAAGAGCCGTGTCATTCTGAGCCGCCTCTCTTTTGTCATTGCGAGCCCCGACTTGTCGGGGCGTGGCAATCTCATTGACTAAGGCCCAAACACGATTGTAGTGCGACCTTTTAAGGTCGTGCAATCCTGCTGAACGCTGAATGCCTAATTCTGACTACTGGCTACTGACTACTAATTTCTTGCCAGCACCTGAAAGGTGCGTGGCAATCTCACCTCTCCCAAGATAAATTGCGCCACGACATTGACGAAGCGACCTGCACAATGCCCTTCCAGTATAGTAGAATGTTGGCCGAGCTTTAATTTATCCCCATCTCCTGATATTATCTGGGTTACGGTAATGAAATTCACCGATAAACTGCTTAATACCAGCCGAAAAAACAAAAGCTGGCTTTGTATTGGACTTGACCCCGACCCTGAGCTTATGCCCGGGGTAGACGTTCTCCAGTTCAACAAAGCCATTATCGAGGCCACCTCCGACCTGGTCTGTGCCTATAAGCCCAATCTGGCTTTCTATGAAGCTTTAGGGACCGAAGGGCTTGCTATCCTGGAGAAGACCGTTAAATATATACCCGGCGATATACCTGTAATTGGCGATGCCAAGCGCGGCGATATCGGTAACACTGCTAAAGCTTATGCCAGGGCTCTCTTTTCGGTTCTTGGCTTCGATGCCGCTACCGTCAATCCCTACCTCGGCTTCGATTCCATAGAGCCGTTTATCAACTACCAGGATAAGGGGGTATTTATTTTATGCCGAACATCAAACCGAGGAGCCACAGATTTCCAGAACCTTTGCACCAATGGCCTGCCACTATACGAAGCAGTGGCTCAAAAAGCCAAAGAATGGAATATTTATGGCAATATTGGCCTGGTTGTCGGGGCTACCTATCCTGAAGAATTAAAAAGAGTCCGCTCGATTTGTCCCGAAATGCCTTTGCTTATCCCCGGCATTGGTGCTCAGGGAGGGGACCTGGCTTCGGCAGTTGGCTACGGAGTGGATGCCCGGGGCGAGAAGGCGATTATCAACGTGTCGAGGCAAATTCTTTATGCTTCAAAGGAAAAGGACTTTGCCCGGGCGGCTAGAAACATGGCTGAGAAAATCCGCAACCAGATCAATGACTATAGAAATAAAGCTCGGTGACATAGTCCGGTTGCGCAAAGCGCACCCCTGCGGCAGCTATGAGTGGGAAGTGGTGAGGGTGGGCGCCGACATCGGCATTAAATGCCTCAAATGCCAGCGAAGGGTGCTTCTGGAGAGAGGAGTGTTTGAGAGAAGGGTGAAAGAATTTGTCTCCAAAAGTGACTAATTGACCAGCCCCGCGACAACAAAAAACGCCCTTCAATGACTTGTGTAGTGAAGTAGCAACACTGGTTATTGTGTAATTTCACTAGGTTGCGGTGTCCAAGACATACTATGGAGTTAGGAGTCACCAAACGATGTGTTTTGCAATCGTACTATGACTAGGTTGGCCAGCGCCACGGGCTGAGTGGTGAAGCTAGGAAGACCCTACTTAAGGGATAATACAGCGAATACTATGGCTACTATTATAGCCATGCTTGCTAGGATAAGTGGCAGAATCTTAATCCACCACTTCTCGGACTTAAGATCCCTTATGTCCTTTTTCAGTTCACTGATTGGGCTTCGTGAAGCGCTTCGTGGCAAATAATCTGCGATTGTCTCTTTATACTGGTATTGACCTTCGTATGGGTGAGTAGGATGTACTAACTTACCAAACTCTATGGTTGCATAGTGTTGTCCTCGTTTTAATTGAACAGTGTCATTCGAGGTGTTAAATAGAAGGCACCATAGCCCCCCTCGAAAGCCAGGGTCAACTTGTGGCCCGTTGGACATGATTAATCCTTGGAAAAATAAACTGACAGCGATGTCAAATCGACCAGCCAAATTTCTAGGGAAATTGCATGTCTCCTTGCTTCTAACGAATGCAAACTCGAAAGGTTCTATCATGATAAAGGGATTTTGCTCCGTTAAAGATACCGGTTCCCCACCATAATAGTGGTCATCCGCAAGCGTTAGGTCATACGAAGCCCCGCTGATATTTTCAAGTTTGGCATTATCGAGTAACACGCCACATTCTATCATAAGCGTTATCAGTCGCTCGGGAAGTATTCCTTCGTTATTTCTAAATTCCCAGAGACTTATTATGAGTGCGGTAGTCTTAGCTAAGTTTGTATTAATGACAGTGCAGATACATGACTTCTCATACTCTCTATCATTCAGCCTTTGGTCCATTATGTCTTCTGGACTTTGTTGCCCTCTGCCCTGCAATCTTTCGTCGAGTATGCTGTCAGGCGCGTCAAGGAAGATTGTGAGAAAAGTCAGCCTTCCGTCAGGCGTGTTTTGTTGTGTTTCTTCAAGCGTGTGTACTGATTCTGGAGTAATCACCAAGAGAGGCACTTTATTGTCGGTAACTACCTCTTGGAACGCCATAATAGTGATACCATAATAATAACCTCTATAATTAGATTCTATCAGTAACTCACCCTTCTGACGTAAACCAATGAAATCGTCTTCGCTTATATATGAATACTCACCGGGCTGGTCATCATCCCGCTTCTTCCGAGTAGTCACTGCAGGAACCAATGTGAACGCCTGACTTATTTCACAAATCTTCCTGGCGACACTAGTTTTACCTGCACTACTTGTTCCAGTTAACACAACACCCTGGTAGTCCATCTCACACCTTCCTGAATAGATATATCCTCTCTCGTTCTAGGGTAGCCCATTTTGCATTATGCACCCGTCTTATGGCAGGTAGTATTCTCTCAAATTCGTCTTCTTTACTTAGGTTGAGATCCTCTAACTTCGACATAATCCTTTGGACTATTTGTCTCCGGTTCTTGTTATTTTCATTATCAGCGCTGAAAACCGGCATTACATAACAGGCATAACCACCCCTCTTTAACTTTTTAGCGATGGCTTCATTAGCACGTTGCATATCTTCAGAATAAAGATCCAGAGCGTCTACCCTCTGTCTCCTACTTCTAGAGCCAATCTCTAGACGCCAATCGTTAGCCATATCAAACCCTGTGAAGTAATAAGATAGCCTTTGGGAGTGTACGTAGTCTGTCATGTTTGGATAGGGTGGAGAAGTTACCACCAAATCTACGGAGTTTTCTCGGATTTCCTCACATTCTCGTACATCATTATGAAATATCGTTTGCCGTTGTGCAAGGTCCCTATATAGTTCATCGTAACCAGGCTTAGTGTATTTCAGATGCTCATATATATCATTTAATAGTCTATTTGTATGTCTACTAAATAACATGAGCGCTTCTTTGTCCCTGATCTTGTCTTTCTTGGGTAATACGTTATCGGCTATGCATCCCCATCCCCTATCTTGACTGCTCACAGACTGTAAAATAGCTGAGATTGATATCCATATGGCTGCTCTTACGGTCTCGTCCTTACAACGAGCTTGTTCAATAAAAAGAAAGGCGAGTTGATTCAATGTTTTTGAAGAATACCAGGGGCGTAGCTTATCAATAGATATCCGCCTATCCTCACTCAAGGTATAATCATTATCGGGTTTGTAAGAGGTAATAATCGCCTGAACCATTTCCTTAATCTCATTAACATCTATTCGTGGGTCAAATAGTCGGAATAAAGCTCGCATGAACTCAACACTAACCTTACAGATCTCCGTAGCGAGCGGTTTCCGATTCAGTAGAAGTGCTTGGAAATAAGTTGTCCCTACTCCAGCGAAGGGGTCATACACTACCGCATTTGGCACAGATAATGCTTCTATCAGGGTGAATGGTATTTCTGGAATAAACGTAGCCGGACACCAGTGGTGTGCACTGCACTTGAAAGGCCGCATTTCTTGGGGGGAGAAAGCACTCTTTTGATAGAAATCCCAATTTACGTTCTTAAGTATAGCCTTCGCATTCTGTAGGTCATTTGTGAGTGCACTCGTGCCAATGTTATTGGCATTCTGAAGCTTCACCGTGGAGCTCGACCTCCTTAAGTCCCTTGTCATCCAAAGCATCACTTAGCACAGCCATGATTTCCTGGCGCACATTACCGAGAAGATCTTCGGGAATATCGCTTATGTCGTACATATTTAGTCCTACATTCTTGAAAAATACCCCGATAAGAAGTTTGTTAGAACGGTTGCCTATACTGATGGTTTTTCCATCATCGGTCCGGATTTGAACTTGCCTTTCTGTCTTATTTATATCAACGATTACGTGTAAGGCTATCATAGCAGATTTGAAACGAGAAGGGAATTTGGATCGTATTTCGGAACTCAGATTCTCTTCCAGCGCAAGTCGCTGCCCCCTGTCGAGAAGTAATCCTTGAATTTTAGTATTTTGGGTTGAGAAAATCCCAATGGAGCCATATAAGTCACCCCGCATAAGGCGAGAAATAATAGAAGATGTTTCTGATGATACCTTAGACAATTGCTGAAAAAGCTCAAAATCAACGTCATACCAATTGAAGGCATGGGCATCCTTAGACTTTGCAATTTCAATCGCCTCCGTAAGCATACATTTCGCAGAGAACTCCTCAGGATTCAGTAGTAGGAATTGGTAAAGTCTCTTTCGCACCTTATGCCAATCTTCTACAAGAGGAATGGCCGCAGCTTTCAAGACCAATTCGCCACCCTCTGTCCAAATTGACTTCGCAAGTCTCAGTGGAGCTTCTACAGATCTCACTATGCCAATGTGATAGGCAAGTCGAAATACGTTATCAATGTTGTCCAGATCCATTGTGGAGTTCATTAGTGGACCAAAGCGCCCCTTACCAGCAATGATTTCGCCTATGGCCTTCAAATCTTCTATAGGTATCTTTGTGGATATGCTTCTCGGCATCCCGAAGAATATGGGTTCAAGTGTAACAGACTTATATAAATAGGGGCCGTCTGCCTGGCCTACAACCACGCGCGAGAAAGATTCCTCATGATCGAACCCAGCTTGTGACTCAACATATTCAACAGAATGGCCAAAAGCTGCGCTTATTACATCATGCAAGAGCGCAGCCAGTAAGAAATGTTGTCGTTCCTGCTGGCTAATCGGATTAAACAATGGCCATGACTCAAGGCATTCGTGGGCCAATTTGCATGTTCCAATTGCATGCTCATATCGGTTTATATTTGCCCCACCAGTCAAGCAGAATGAGTTAATATTGCACAGCCGAACTTCTCGAAGTCGCTGTAGCTCTGCGCTTGGAATGACATCCCAGACGGATTCCGGCAGATAGCATATGCCGTAGAGGGCATCATATATGTATGGTTTTCTTGAAGACTTAGTCATAAACATTTCCAATAAGGCTTTTTGCGCAAATAACACCTGAGCAGAAAGCTTGTGCTATCCCTCTGAACTCTCCTACACAGTCGCCGATAATATACAGCCCTGGACGAATTGAGAAATTCGGTTTGACTGGGAATGAGATCCCTGTATATTCTACTTCGGGAGCAAAAACCTTCACTCGGTCCCAGTGCTGCTTGGGTAAAAGTCTTTGAGCGAAATACATCACTGCTTCTCTGATTTCAGTCGAGATTGATGCTGGGAAAGCGCTCTTCACATCACCCCACACCCAGAACGAATCTGAAGTGCGCTCAGACGTGTTAGTCTTAACCACTGTCGCAGTATTATCCAGGTATCCTGTTAACCTCTCACACACCAACTTGCCACTGCGTTGTCGTATAGATCTTTCCCTTATGTCCTGAAGCAATATCTTGTTTCTGTTAGAAGGTTTATATCTTTTAATAATTCCCAGATTGGTGAGTCCACTACTGTTCCACGGGGCAAAGTGTCCATCAGCAAAGAACACACCGTCAATAACGTATGGTGCTATGCTGCCATCTTTACAAACACAAAATGTCCTCGCATTCTTGAATAGAAGCTTTAGGTCCCCATGATACCAAGCTACCGGCGGAAACAAATGTGTGGGGAATTCTAGTCTTACTCCAACGTCAAGTTGGCCTCCCTTTCCACCCAAATCCAGATGAGTGTTCATCAACTCGAGTATACTTTTCCCAGATCGGCCAAGCCCAAGAACAAGATACTCCGTGAGAATTGTTACCTCTTTACCATCTTGCTTGACTTTTACCCTAAACCCGCGTTTCTCTTGGTCAACATTAATCAACTTCGTGTTCAGCAACACTGATACACGAGCAGACTGCAATTGCGAATGAATTTTCTGACATGCCTTTTTTAGTTGTTCATGGTGAAAATAGTAAACATTAAAGTATTTATACACAAATCCCATTTTTTCGAATAGCTCTTTTGCCATATCAATCTTAGCCTGTTCTATGTCGGGCTTCTCCAAGGGTACAAAGGAGTGCAACATGTTGATAGCATTTTCCACTTCTTTGTTAGCTTTACTGTCATCACCCAAAATGGCCGCAAGTCCACTCCCGGCTGGAAAGGCACTTATTTTGCCACCACTTAGGAGCAAGGAACCACCAAATCCGCAGATAATCTGGCAGGGTGTCTCCCTTTTGCACATGCCACCTAAAAGAAGAGCACACTTTCTATTACTATAAGACCCACCTTGATCCAAGCAGACTAGCTCAGGTGCCACCCCCAACTTTGCGAGGGTCAGAGCCGCACCTAAGCCGGACGGTCCGAGTCCAACTACACAGAACCGGTATCTGCTGGAATTTGTCATCCTTGTTCACCTTTTTGGCTTGAATAGCCTAGTATATTATGTTTCTATTATATCCCAGAACTCTTCATCCATGAAACGCTTAACGGCTTCTACTGTAAGTTAATTTGTGGTTGCTTCATCGATTTGGCAACAGTAATAACCGAGGAGATAGTAGCTGCTGAACAATCCGATGAAAAGTTGGCTTTATCAGCTCTGTGTGCTAGTTTATATACTGTTTCATGGCTCGGTGTATTTTTCACATTGATCTGGATGCCTTCTTCGTTTATGTGGAGCAGGTGCTTAACCCGGAGCTAAAGGGAAAGCCGGTAATCGTCAGCGGAGACCCTGAGAGCCGACATCGGTCTTAAATGCCTCAAATGTCAGAGAGGGGTGCTTTTGGAAAGAGGGGTGTTTGAGAGAAGGGTAAAGCGAATAAATTATACAAATCTTCCCGGATAGCCTTTCCGCTGAGATTCCCAGCCTCCATGCCTCCTTTGGGATATTACTCGCGCCTCTTAAAATACCTGCTCGCTATGAGCCTATGCTAGCAATCACAGACCCTAAAAAACTTGCCTTTTCCACGCCTTTCACATCTAACCCCGTAGACCAGGAAACAATATCTGGTGATAAAATATTGTTCATTGAGAACACTTCCCCCGCAATGATTTGGAACCTTCCTTGCGGTCCTCCGAGAATATAATATTTCCCTGTTTCATATTCGTGCAGGAACAGTACATACTTGTCTCCGGGCTTTAATAGAGGGTCATCACGGATCTCCCACTTATCTGCAGCGCCAGTCTGATGTATCATCACTTCCCTTAAGTCTTGTGGCCCCTTTAAAACTTGCTCCACGGAGAATGCAAAATCCGTGAAATAAAGGATAATTGGTCCCCATCTATTCTCACCTATTACGTCACCAGTCACTCCTACCACATCTTTTACTGTCCCAACGGCGATGAGGTCTGCTTCTGCGCTTAAGTCCTCAATACTTGCATAACTCTCTGCCCAACTAGCACTTGCCACAATAGCCAAATTTTGCATGCCACCAACAGACACAGAGCATAAAATCGCGAGGAAAGCGACCATCGTTATAATAATTGCCACTCTCGCCTTCATTCTTCCCTCTAGAACTATTCTGACAAGGACTATTTTAATACGCCGGGGTGCCATTGTCAAGTGGACTTTGTAAGTTTTGGCAAAATAGCTAGTTGTTGCTAGCTTTCCACAGCTAATCTATAATTCAAGCCATGGCTCGCTGTATTTTCCATATTGATCTGGATGCCTTCTTCGTTTCTGTGGAGCAGGTGCTTAACCCGAAGCTAAAGGGAAAGCCGGTAATCGTGGGCGGAGACCCCGAGCGCCGCGGCGTAGTTGCCTCTGCTTCCTATGAAGCGCGACCTTTCGGCATCCACGCCGGTATGCCGTCATCCAAGGCACGTCGACTTTGTCCCCAGGCAATCTTCATACGGTCTCACTTCTCCCTCTATAAAGATGCTTCAGCTAAGTTTATGAAGATTCTAGGCGATTTTTCTCCCTACATTGAACCTTTAGGGCTCGACGAAGCCTACCTTGATGTCACTGGATGCGAAGAACCTTATGGTTCTCCTCGCCAACTGGCACTGGCTATAAAGGAAAGAATACATAAGGAACTCGAAATCACAGCTTCAGTGGGTATCGCTACCTGCAAGATAGTGGCTAAGATCGCTTCCGACCTATGTAAGCCCGATGGGCTACTCCAGATACCCCCGGGGGAGGAACAGGCTTTACTTAATCCGCTCCCCGTAGCCAAATTACCGGGGGTGGGCAAGAAAACGGAGCAGGCATTAAAAGAGATGGGTATAACCACAATAGGAGAATTAGCCAGCCTTCCTTTAGACACGATAAAAAGACAATTCGGAGCAACTGGAGCAGCGCTTCATAGCTATGCCAGGGGAATAGATGACCGGGAGGTAGAAGCGCCGGGCGAAGCTAAATCCATCAGCCAGCAGCTCACTTTTGCCCGCGACACCCTGGACCGCAATTTCCTTGAGGCTAATCTTCATAATTTATGCCAGGAGGTTTGCCAGGAGCTGCGCAGTCAAAATAAAAGAGCAAAATGTGTAGCCATAAGGCTGAGGTATGCCGACTTTAAGACAATTACCCGCCAGGTCATCTTAAAAGAAGCCAGCGACGTTACCCAGGTTGTTTTTGCCACAGCTCAGCAGTTGCTGAGTAAAGCCCTGGCACAACAAGAAAAACCAATACGACTTATAGGTATTAGAATATCAAGCCCGGTGGGCGAGGGGAAACAACTCCCTATGTTTGATTCCGGGACGGAAAAGCCGGAGCACCTGGATAAAGCTATAGACAAAATTCGAAGTAAATACGGCTCAACCGCGATAAAAACAGGTAACGGCATTTTTTCTGAAGGCAGTTAGGAGAACAGGAAAGCCTAAAATTAGTAGTTAGTAGTCAGTAGTCAGAATTCAGCGTTCAGCAAGGGCAGAATTGCACGACCTTAAAAGGTCGCACTACAATCGTGTTTGGGATTTAGTCAATGGGATTGCCACGCCCCGACAAGTCGGGGCTCGCAATGACAAAATAGGGGTGGCTTAGAATGGCGGAGAGGACTTGTTTTGGGCTTACAATACGAAGTATAATTGATTACCTTTACCTGGAGTAGAAAGGAGCAAGATGCCGGATTATGCCTTTTTCCACAAGCAGTTTGTGCCATTATCCGAAGCCAAAATCGGAATCCTGACCCATGCCCTCCACTACGGCACCGCTTGCTTCGAGGGCATCCGCGGTAACTGGGATAGCGAGCAGGAAAGATTCTGCCTTTTTAGAATCCAAGACCACTATAAGCGAATGCTTGAAGGCTGCCGCATCCTAAAAATAAATCCCCCCTACTCCGTTGATGAGCTTTGCCAATTGACCAGGGAGCTTTTGGGGAAAAGTGGCTACCAGGAAGACGTATACATCCGGCCTTTAGCCTATAAAAGCTCCGAAGCTGTAGGAGTCCGTCTCCATAACCTGGAGGATGATTTCTTTATTGTCGTGACCACACTCCCACCTTACCTTGATATAGATAATGGTGTTCGTTGCTGCACCTCATCGTGGCGTCGCGTGGATGATACCATGATTCCACCTCGAGGCAAGATTTGTGGCATTTATGTAAATAGCGCTCTGGCTAAAACCGAGGCCCAAGAAAGTGGCTTTGATGAAGCAATATTGCTAACTCAGGATGGACATGTCTGCGAGGGCAGTGGTGAGAATATCTTTCTTGTTTCGGGGGGGAAACTGATAACTCCTCCGCCATCCGATAACATCCTCGTAGGCATCACCAGGGACACGGTCATGAAATTAGCTAAAAATGAGTTAGACATAGATACAATTGAGAGGCAAGTTGACAGAAGCGAACTTTATGTGGCTGAAGAATGCTTCTTTACCGGGACGGCAGCCAACATAGCGCCCATATTGGAAATCGACTATCGCCCTATAGGCACGGGCGCGATTGGCAAAACAACCGCCCAATTACAAAAGCTCTTCGCCGCAGTGATACTGGGAAGGAATCCTAAATATTCTGATTGGTATTACCTGGTTTCCCCTAAAGCCGCAATAGCATAACCGAATTCCTTAAACTGGAGTTACCCAGGGATCTACCCTTAAAGCCTTGAGCAGGTAGAGGAGGCGGCAACTCTGCTCCAAGGCGACAGTATAGCAATAGGCTTCCTCTAACAACTGGCTGACAGCAAAGCTTCCGTGACCCCGCACTAAAACCACCTTATACTCACTTAGTAGCCTGGCTATCTCCCCGGCAAGTTCTCCCGTCTTCACCGCCACATCTGTACCTAAGATAGGCACTCTAGACAACAAAGCCTGCCCCTCTACATCGCAAGGCACAATCTCCTTTTCCATGAAGGATAAGGCAACAGCGTAAGGCGGATGAGCGTGAACCACTGCCAATGCCGAAGTGTTTTGATAGATACAGCGATGAACTTCCAGCTCAATTGAAGCCAGGGGCGTAGCCCGATTGTTCTTATTTATCCCCGTCTCCACCAAATCCCCTTCCTGAATGGAGCCCAAAGCGCTGCCCCGATGGGTAATAACTAGATGCTCCCCAAGCTTGACGCTAAGATTACCTCCCTGGGAAGAAACCAATCCCTGAGTAAAGAGAGCTTGTCCTACCGCTTGGAATTGGGACAACATCACATTAAACCAAAAATCAAATGTCAAAAATTAAAATTACATTTCAAAAGCCAAAAAGGCTGGACTTATTTTTAAATTTTCCTTTGTCATTTTGCATTTTTATTCTTGCTTTTTGCATTTCATAACTTACGATATACGCCGTATCACAGCCACCACCCTCCCCTGAATCTCGACATTATCTGGAGTAGTATAAATGGGTTGCATCTGACTATTCGCTGGCTCCAGGCGGATGCGATTTGGCTCAGCGAAAAACCTCTTAAGTGTGACCTCTTGTTCTTCCTTAAGCCAGACCGCCACCATATCGCCATTCTCAGCACTGCCCACATAGTCCATTAAAACTATGTCCCCGTCTCCTATCAAAGCATCCATCATGGAATCTCCTCTTACTCGAAGGGCATAAATATCTTGCTTGCCGCGAACTAACTCTTCACTGACTTCCAATCCTTCATTGGGAATAATATTGCCTGTGTCAGGCACAGGAATAGGCTCACCCGCAGCTATTACCCCCACTACGGGAATATAAACAAGTTTCCCTCCTTTTTCCTGTGGGGTCAAGAACTTAATTCCCCGAGATATGTCACTGTGGCGGCGAATATATCCTGCTTGTTCTAATTTGTTCAGGTTATAAGCTACCACCGAGGTGGAGCTTATCCCACATCCAGCAGCAATATCTCTAATAGTAGGAGGATACCCTTTATCATGCAAAAATTCGGTGACAAAGTTGATAATTCGTTCCTGCTTTGGCGAAAGCGACTTAATAGCCATCGGTTACCAGTTGACTACTTCTTATTTAGCTTCTTCATTAAGCGAGACTTAATTCTGGCGCCTTTATTTCTATGAATAATCCCTTTGCTCACTGCTTTATCTATACTACTTATAGCCTGCGTTGTTTTCTGATATGCCGATTCTTCCCCGGCATCAACTGAACTTTTCGCTTTAACTAAATATGTCTTAACACTACGGCGCACTAAGCGATTCCGTAACCGTTTTCTCTCTGCTGTCCTGGCTGCTTTACTACTCCCTTTACTAGTTGACACTTATTTCCCCCTTTCTCGTTACACTTACTACGTTCCACACTGAATAAATTCTAGACATTATTTTGCTTAGCTGAGTAGCACTTTTCACCTCTAAGGTAAAATACAGTGTGATATTATCGTCACGGTGGTTGCCCATGCTTGCCTCGCTAAGGTTTACCCCCTCTTCGGCTATAATAGCACTAATATCCCGAATAAGGCCAACTCTATCCCAAGCATCAACCTGAATCATCACGGGGTAAACCTGCGCCACATCACCCCACTCCACCTTGATCAACCTTTCTTTCTCCTCTTCATGAATAATATTAGGGCAATCCCGCCGGTGCACAGTGATACCCCGGCCTTGAGTAATATACCCAATAATCTTATCCCCAGGCAAGGGATGACAGCAATTAGCCAAACGGGTAAGCAGGTCCCCCACACCCAACACGTTAATACTCACAGGGCTGACCTTCCGCGGAGGCAGAACTTCAACCCCCTCTTCAACTGGCTCCAAATCCCCGCTTAATTTAAGCATTATTTGAGAAGAATTGATGCTGCCATTGCCCAGGGCGGCAAAAAGGTCATCTGCGCCGTCATAGTCAAGTAGACGCGCTACTTCGTCAACACCGGGCAAACCAATGCCTAACCTCTTAAGCTCCCTATCCCAAATTTGCTTGCCAGTTTCAATACACTGACTTCGTTCTTGCTTGTTAAACCATTGCCGAACCTTGCTTCGCGCGTGAGACGTCTTAAGATAGCCAAGCTCGGGATTAAGCCAGTCCAGACTCGGGCCTTTATCTACTTTGCTGGCCATAATCTCCACCACATCGCCATTCTTAAGAGCATAATTAAAGGGTTCAAGCCTCCCATTCACTTTCGCTCCAATACATCTATAGCCCAGGTTCGTATGAATTCGAAAGGCGAAATCTAGAGGAGTAGCGCCCCTGGGCAACTCTTTTATCTCCCCTTTAGGAGTATAGACAAACACTCGGTCCACAAGAATATCGGTTTTAATAGATTCCAGAAATTCTTCGCTATCAAGCTCCTCCCTCCAATCACCAATCTGCCGCAGCCAAGCTATTTCATCATTAAACTGCTCGCCTACTTTCCCTTCTTTATAGAGCCAGTGAGCAGCCACCCCATATTCGTTGACCCGATGCATATCATTGGTCCGAATTTGTATTTCTAGCGGTGTTGTACCCTGACACATTACCGTAGTATGCAAAGCTTGATAGCCATTATCCTTGGGATTAGCAATAAAATCGTCGAACTCTTCAGGAATAGGACGCCAAAGATTATGAAGTACACCTAATGCCTTATAACAATCTGAAACCGAGTCCACCAATACACGTAAGGCGAAAAGGTCATGGATATCCCCGAAATTCTTGCCCTGCGCATCATACTTGCCCATCTTTTGATAGATGCTGTAAATATGTTTTGGCCGGCCAGAAACCTTAGCTTTTATATCTACCTTATCTAATTCCTGGCATAGCATCTGACTAACCTCAGTTACGAAGCCTTCCCTCTCGGCTCGCTTTCCAGCTACCAAATGAGCAATCCGATGGTACACCCGTGGCTTCAGATAGCGAAAAGCTAAATCCTCTAATTGCCATTTCGCCTCCCGCACACCTAAACGGTGCGCCAAGGGAGCATATATCTCCAGGGTCTCCTGAGCGATAGCACGCCGTTTCTCTGCGGGTAAACCACCCAGTGTACGCATGTTATGTAACCTGTCTGCTAATTTGATAAGAACCACCCGTAGGTCTTCAGCCGTAGCCAGGAGCATTTTTCGTAAGTTTTCCGCCTGAACCTTCGACTTTGTTTCTCTCGTTTGAGCTCGACTTGTAAGCTTGTTCAGCTTCGTAACTCCATCAACAAGTTTAACTACCTGCGGACCAAAGTCGGCCTCGATCTCATCTAATGACACACCACAATCCTCGGGGACATCGTGCAACAAGGCAGCAGCTAAGGTTTCAGCATCAAGGTGAAACTCAGCCAAAATCATAGCTGTAGTTAAAGGATGTTCTAAATAAGGCTCTCCTGTTTTACGCACTTGCCCCTGGTGAGCTCTCGCAGCGAATTCGTAAGCTGCTTTAACCAGAGCTACCTTATCATCAGGCAGGTAAGTGCTAGCCTGTTCTATAAGCGCATTGACTTCCATCTAATTCATAATACTGAAATAGCAAAAGTAACGCAAATTAATAAATATGGTAAACTACCAGACAGACCAGGAGGATTTCTTTGCATAAAGCACCTCGGGGGACATTCGACATCCTGCCACAAGAGCATGCCTACTGGAAATACGTAGAGGAAAAGGCTACTTCCTTATGCCAGCTCTATGGTTACCAACCATTGAGCACGCCGATATTCGAAGATGCCCAGCTTTTCACTAAAACTGTGGCCGGGGGGACAGACATCGTCGACAAGGAAATGTATATCTTCGAAGATAAAAGTGGACAGGAATTGGCGTTAAGGGCAGAGCTAACAGCGCCAGTTTGCCGAGCTTATCTAGAGCATGGATTATTTAACTTAGTTCAACCCGTGAAGCTTTATTACATTGGACCGGCCTTCAGGTATGAGCGTCCCCAATTTGGGAGGTACCGCCAGCATCACCAATTTGGCTTTGAGGCTTTAGGGGATGCAGACCCCGCCCTCGATGCTGAGGTAATTGAAATGGCACGACAATTCTTTTATTCGCTAGGGCTCCCTCTATTTTCTATTCAACTCAATAGCATTGGCTGTAAGCTTTGCCGACCGGGGTATTTAGAAGTACTGAGGCAGCATTATTCAAGTTATACAGACCGTCTTTGCCCTGACTGCAAAGCCAGGCTGGTCAAGAACCCGCTACGCCTGCTTGACTGCAAGAAAACATCTTGCCAAGAGATAGCTAAAACCGCACCGAAAATTCCCGATTATCTATGCCATGAATGCCAGCTCCACTTCCAAAGCGTTCAAAAATATTTAGGGGCAATGAGCATCCCCTTTCAATTGAATCATAGATTGGTCCGTGGCCTGGATTATTACACCAGGACAGTGTTCGAGGTTGAACCTCGAGATAAAGGAGGACAAAGCACGCTTGGCGGAGGTGGTCGCTATGATAATCTCATCGAGGAATTAGGAGGAAAACCAACTCCCGCGGTGGGCTTTGCGGCCGGGCTGGAAAGAATAATATTGAATCTAAAGAAACAGAAATTAGATATTCCGGCATTGCCCAAGCCTGATGCTTTTATCGCCTACGTGGAGGAAGAAGCCAAGATTGAGGCGATGAAGATTGCCTCGGAGCTACGTAAAGCTGGCATTGCTGTTATCATAGCTACAGGTGATAAGAGCCTGAGAGGTCAGATGAGACAGGCTAATTCCTTAGGCATTGCCTACGCCCTTATCCTTGGCGAACAAGAGCTCAGCAAGCGAAATGTGGTGTTGCGGGACATGAGAAGCGGAGAACAGAAAACCATCCCGTTAGCTGAAATAGCCAGCAGACTTTTGAACGACGTTAAACAGCCTGAACAAGTATGAACAGGCAGCACCTTAGAAATCTCGAGAGTATCCACGGCAAGTGAATCCCTTTCACCGTTCCAATTTGAAATGCTGACAATAATGTGCCCTACGACTTGCCCTCCTTGTTCTGCAACAATAAACACGCCATTGTCCTAAATATGGTATAATAGCTGTGCGCGTAAAAACTCCGTTGCTCGGGAGGCCAAGATTTATCCAAGAGGATTTTCTGGGCCCTATGAAAACAGCGAAACGAATTCTTGACGGGGCAACAAATAACGCTTGTACTTTTGACTTGGTTTGGTAGAAATGTGTGAATTTCCTCGCAATCATGTGCGGTTTCCCGACCACAAAATGAGAACGTGAATTAACTATGTCTGAAGACCTGAACCGAGAATATACCGCCAAAGATATCCAAATTTTAGATGAAATCAAAGCCGTACGCTTACGACCAGGAATGTATATTGGCGGCACCGATCGACACGGATTGCACCAACTCCTCTACGAGATAGTGTATAACAGCATAGACGAAGCCATGGCTGGCTACTGTGACCAAATTGAAGTGACAATCCATGAAGATAATAGCGTCACTGTAACTGATAATGGACGAGGTATCCCTACAGAAACTATCCCGGGACAAGATATCACAGCCTTGGAAGCAGTCATGACTCGCCTGCACGCCGGAGCCAAGTTCAGCAATTATGTCTATGGTGTATCCAGTGGTCTCCACGGCGTTGGTGCTTCGGTAGTAAACGCCTTATCCTCCTGGCTTAAAGCTGAGGTTAAACGCCAAGGGAAAATTTACCACCACGAATATCACCAGGGGATTCCCCAAGGCGACATAGAAATTGCTGGCGACGCCCAGGACACAGGCACTTCAATTACCTACCTCGCTGATAAGGAAATCTTCGAGAGCATTGACTATGATTTCGACCTGGCTTGCCAGCGATTAAAGGAACTAGCCTACCTGAATAAAGGAGTAGAAATAGCTATTAAAGACGAAGGAGACAATCAAGAGAAAGCGTTCTACTTCGATGGGGGTATAGCTAGTTTCATTCGCCGCTTGAATAGAAATAGGGCAGTTATCCACCCCTACCCCATTTATATCTCAACCATGATAAATAGCACTATAATTGAAGCAGCTCTGCAATATAACGATAGCTTCACAGAATCCACTCTCTCCTTCGCCAACTGCGTCAATACTAGAGACGGAGGTAGCCACCTTACCGGCTTTCGTTCAGCATTAACCCGAGTTTTTAATGATTATGCCCGGAATAATAAACTCTTAAAGGATACTGACCCCAACTTAACCGGGGAAGATGTGCGCGAAGGGGCAGTGTCCGTCATCAGCGTAAAGCTGCCACAACCCCAATTTGAGGGGCAAACCAAGGCAAGGTTGGGAAATCCCGAGGTAAAAAGTCAGGTTGAATCTGCTGTCGCAAATAGCCTGTCCCTGTACCTCGAGCAACACCCCAACGAGGCAAGGGCCATTATAGAGAAGTGTCTCACCTCCGCCAAAGCCAGAGAGGCAGCGCGCAAAGCTCGTGACCTCGTTTTAAAGAGGACTGGATTCGAAACATCAACTCTACCAGGGAAGCTAGCCGATTGTTCCGAGAAAGAGCCAGCCAAATGCGAGCTTTACTTGGTTGAAGGTGACTCAGCCGGCGGCTCAGCTAAACAAGGGCGAGACCGCCGCTTTCAAGCTATTCTCCCTCTGAGAGGCAAAATACTAAATGTAGAAAAGGCTGCCAAAGATAAGATTCTAGAACATGCAGAGCTAAGAGCCATCGTCACAGCGTTAAAAGCAAGTGCTGACGAACAATTTGATAGCTCTAAACTTCGCTACCACAGAATAATCATCATGACCGATGCCGATGTTGATGGCTCACACATTCGTACTTTGCTCCTCACCTTCTTTTACCGCCATATGACAGAGTTAATTAATCAGGGCTATCTCTACATTGCCCAGCCACCCCTTTACCGCATCAAATCTGGCAAACAGGAGTTCTGGCTTTACTCTGAACAGGAAAAGGAAGAAAGGCTTAAAGGACTAAGAGAAGGCAAAATAGATATTCAGAGATATAAAGGGCTGGGGGAGATGACTCCCGTACAACTATGGGAGACAACCATGAACCCCGCTAACAGGACCCTGCTCCAAGTAGAGGTAAAGGATGCCATAGCCGCTGACCAGGCTTTTCATATGTTAATGGGTGACGAAGTTCCGCCTCGCAAAAGATTCATCCAGGCCCATGCTCAAAGTGTCAGGAACCTGGATATCTGACCTCAGCCTTCCTGGACCTACGTCTTTCCAATCTTCAAGAATCTAGACAATGGCAATAAATAATGGGACATGTGGAAAAATTCTGTATAATTACTTGTTAGATACTCCAATTTGCATATAGGATAAGCAAATGAAAAGCCGTAAATCCGATGGAAAACTCAAATTGGTTGTCGGCATTCATCCAGAGAGTTATACACTTTCAGACATCAGGTTGAACAAGCCCGTCTGCTCCAAAAAGATAGAAGACGGGGTCGAAACTGGATCTATGCTTCTTCAGGATATAGATGATGTCCGAATTGAGAACAGCCGCCTCACGTACTTTACACCAAATAATGTGGCTATTTTGCTCTCCGTATCAAACAAAGCCTTGACCGCAGCAAAAACCATCTTTAAGGAGCGGTTCAATCCAGATAAGTCTGAGTTGGATTTTCAAACCACGTCTGAGAACAAACGCACTTTCCTCGATACCAAGTCCCAAGATGTTTGCGACTATATCGAAGCAATCCAAACAGGCATTATATTCGCATACACGGCGGTCGAAACGTTCGCAAACCTCAGTATCCCACCAGACTATGTATATAAAGTTGAACTCAAGAGTAGGGGCACTGTAGAACCCCACGATAAAAACGCAATTGAGCGATGGATCAGCCTTAAAGACAAAGTGTTACATGTGCTACCTGATATCTACAAAACCACTCGGCCGGACAAGAAAAAATTTTGGAGTCATTTCATTAAACTAGAGAAATACCGCCATGACATCATTCACCAGAAAACAATCAACAGTACAGCATTTTATAAAGCATACTTCCAGCGTGATATTTTCGATGTTTGCGGTTCTGCAGAGCAAGTAATTAAATTCTTCTACAATCAACATGCCCTGGCAAACAGGACAAATCCCGTTTGGCCCTGGCTAATAAACAATGAGTCCCACTTTCCAATTTCGTATGACTTTGATTCCAGTACAGTTGAAGTTGTTGGGAATCTGTATGAAGGTTACACGCGGAAGGCAAAGAGATAGAAAACGGGGCATCTAACAAGACAATCAACCCAACCACACGGAGCAGCGGCTGAAGCGCAGCGTTATCTCGCAGATGTCGGATATATCTTTTGTTCTGTTATATATTTTTCTACCTCATCGGGCACCAAGTAACGAATGGTCAGCCCCTGAGCTATACGCTGGCGAATTTTTGCGGAGCTAATCCCGATTACAGGCATCTCAAGCTGAATAACCTTGTCCAGCAGCCCGGGTATCGATGTTCCCAAGTGCTTCAAATCTTTTGAGCCTAATCTTGGGGCAACCACCAGCCTGCATAATTGAACTAATTTCTTCGGTTCCTTCCACAAATGCAAATCGGCTAAGGTATCACGCCCAAGGATGCAGAAAAGACTTGCTTCACTGCCTAGCTGCTTTCGTAGCATTTTCAGGGTATCCACGGTGTAAGAGGGACCGGGGCGCTCTACTTCGAGAGTACAAAGCTTAAAATGAGGGTTGTCAGCTATGGCACGGCGCACCATCTCTACCCTGTGGTCTGCCGGGGTAATATTACGGTCTAGCTTAAGCCAGGGCTGCCCGGCAGGCACGAAAAAAACCTCGTTAAATCCTAACCTTATTCTTGCTTCCTCGGCGACAACCAGGTGACCTATATGGATAGGGTCGAATGTACCACCAAGAACGCCTATATTCACTTCTTTACTTTCTCGGTTTGGGACGGAATACCGTTATTTGTGCCTGCGAAATTATTTCCTCATCCTGGCTTGCCTGGTCCACCATTTCCATGGCTTTCTTCACCAATTCTAACACAGCTTGGCCGCTAACTGCAGCGATGTAAAAGACAGGCACCCCGAGCCCCGATAAAATCGGGGCAAGGCGCTGCTTCACTTCAGGCAAACGAGCTTGAACCTCAGGCAAATCTATCTTATTTACCGCCATGATTTTTGGCTTGTGTGCTAAGCCTTTGTATAAGGCTATCTCTTTCTCCAGTGTGCTGAGGTCATCGATAACGGTCGGCGAACTGCCATCCAATAAGTAAATCAGCAGCTTGGTTCTTTCCGCATGGCGCAAAAACTCGTTTCCCAATCCTTTGCCAAGATGAGCACCTTCAACGAGGCCAGGAATCTCGGCAACGGTAAAGCCTCTCCTATCGTCTGGCATAACTCCTAAAATTGGCTGGCGGGTGGTAAAGGGGTAATCGGCAATTTCGGGTTTGGCCCTCGATATCGCAGATAATAAAGTGGATTTCCCCGAGTTTGGATGACCAACAATACAGATATCGGTAATGAGTTTTACCTCGAGGACAATATGCCGCTCTTCTCCTGATGCACCCTTGCTAGCTATCTCAGGAGCCTGATTTACCGCTGTAGCAAAACGAGCATTACCCATCCCTCCCCGGCCTCCCTTAGCCACCAAAACCTTGTGCCCAGGGGTACTCAAGTCCGCCAAAAGTATCTCCTCCCCCGAATCAGCTTTGGTGAAAACCATTGTACCTACGGGCACTGAAATATCTAAATCCTCCCCTCTCTTGCCACGCTTCCGCCAACCGCTTCCTCGACGGCCATTTCCAGCTATAAATTCCTTCTTCCACCCCATCAAGCCCAAATCAATCATGTTGGGACTAGCCATAACAACCACACTCCCACCGTCCCCACCATCGCCACCATCCGGACCACCAAAAGGAACATACTTCTCCCTCCGAAAGCTGACGCAGCCATCCCCACCATGCCCACCCCTAACCATAATTTCTCTTTTATATATCATAAATTAATAACCTAACATAGGCTTAATTATATTAATATATAATATTAACTATTATAAACAATGTTGTTGGGAGGTGCTTAAATAGTGAGGGAGATCAGAGCTCAGAGGGCAGTGGAGGTGGGATAAACAACAATTTATCCACAAATTATCAGTAATTCTACACAGTTTGGTATACCTCTATATAGTTTGGTATGCCTTGCTACAACCTTTTTGTGAATTAATTTTCTCTTTGATTTCCGCAATTTGGTTAGCAAGGTTAGGATTAATGCTCAATTCGCTAGATATTTTTTCGTAGCCATGAAGAATTGTGGCATGGTTTCGGCCACCTAATTCTTTGCCGATTTCGGTTAGAGAGCAGTTGTGTCCTTCGCGCATAAGATAGATGGCCACGTGTCGTGCCAATGTAGTTTTTCTATCTCTTTTCTTGTTAATTAGCTCTTCTGTTGAAAGGTTGAAATGGTCCGCTACTGCCTGTAATAGCAACTTTATGTCTTGGTTACAGGTCTTGCTTGTTAATAACTTGTTGATTGTTTCAGGAGTGATCTTGGTCCCACTTAATTTAGCCTGGGCAGTTAGATATACCAAAGCGCCTTCAAGCTGGCGGACATTCTCGCGCACTTTCTCCGCTATAATGTGTAGCACCCCTTCCAGTTCTGAGGCCGTCGTTGTGTCTGCTTTAGCCCGTAGGATATTCAGGCGTGTTTCAAAGTCGGGTGGTTGTATGTCAACGACAAGACCCCCTTCAAGGCGTGATTTTAGCTTGCTGCTAAGTGGGTGCATGTCCTTGGGAGCACAGTCGGCGGTGATGACAATTTGACGGTTATTGCTGTACAACTCGTTGAAGGTGTGGAAGAAACATTGTAAGGTTTGTTTCTTGTCGATCAGGAAGTGAACATCGTCGAATAGAAAGATATGGATACTTCTGAATTTGCTGCGGAACCTGTCAACTTGTTTTTCTCGCACAGCTAATACAAATTCATTGGCGAATTGTTCCGCGGTAATATAGGCCGCTTGCAGCCCATTGGTTGTCGTTAACTGCCCGATGGCATGTAGTAAGTGAGTCTTACCTTGCCCGGTGCTGCTATGAATGAAAAGAGGGTTATAACTGCTTCCTGGATTTTCAGCTACTTCTACAGCGGCAGCATAAGGTAAACGGTTAGAATCGCTGACAACAAAGTTATCAAATGTATACCTTGGATTGAATCTGTACTGTGTAGCTTTGCTGCTTGTCCCGCCGTCGGTTTGCTTGGCTAAAGGACTGGCTGATAGTTGTTCGCGATTGTGGATCTCGAATTGGACGTCGACATCCTTACCCATAATATCAACTAAGGTCTTCCTTACCAGAGGATAAAGGCGTTTGGATAGCCATTCAGCGACAAAAACGTTAGGGACACTGATGACAAAGGTATTATCTTGGCAGCTTAGACCCTGGCTATTGCTAAGCCAGGTAGTATAATTTGCCTTGCTGACCTGAATTTGAAGCTTGCCTAGGGCTCTATTCCAAATCTCTTTCGCTGGTTCCAATCTATCCCCATTCCCAACCATGCTCAACCACAAAGATAGCTGAAAAGAGTAGTAAGGTGCGGTTAAGAATTTAAGAGCTTACTAATTATAGAATATCAGGTTTTCTCAAACCTTCGCTAGGCAATGTTTGACATAATTAAAAAATTAATTAAAAATAGTTTAGCTATGAAAGTGCGCACCGTTTTTATGGGCACTCCGCAATTTGCTGTGACCATATTGGAATCTTTGCTCCAGAGTTCCTGCCAGGTGCTTGCTGTGTATACTCAGCCCGATAAGCCGGCTGGCAGGGGGCGCCCAGTTGTTTTTCCTCCAGTGAAAAAGCTGGCTCTGGAGCGACAAATACCGGTTATTCAACCCGAGACTTTTAAATCAAGCGAGGTGGTGGAGAAGCTGGCCAGCTTTCAGCCCGAGCTAATAATTGTGGCAGCCTTCGGTGCTATTCTTCCCCCAGAAGTGCTTTCCTTGCCCAAATTTGCCTGTCTTAACGTTCATCCTTCATTATTGCCACGGCACCGAGGTCCGTCTCCGGTCGCTAATACCATTCTCTGCGGAGATGAACTTACTGGTGTTACCATAATGCTAATGGACGCTGGTTTGGATACCGGGCCGATTTTAGCCCAGGAGAAAGTGGGCATTTCCTTTATGAATACCACCGGCTCGCTTAGCTCCAAGCTGGCTGATGTTGGAGCCAAGCTTTTGCTGGAGACCTTGCCCAAATGGCTCGGGGGCGAACTCAGACCGCAGGCTCAGGATGAATCTCAGGCTACTTATAGTAAGTTGATAACTAGCAAAGATGCCGAGATTGATTGGCACCTTTCCGCGGTTGAGCTCTGGCGGCGGGTAAGGGCGTACAATCCCTGGCCAAGCTGCTATACTTGGTGTCAGGGAAAACGGCTAAAAATCCATAAAGCTATTCCTTGTGGCGACGTATCAGAGGGGGAGATAGGGGAAGTAATCGCCTTGGCAGAGCCACCTGAGGTTGGGGTGGTAACTGGGGATGGTATTTTAGGGCTTTGCCAGGTTCAGTTAGAAGGAAAGCGTGAAATGTCGGTAGATGATTTTGTCCGTGGGAAAAGAGATTTTATTGGTTGCGTTCTAGGGCGGAAGAGTGGTGACAACTGCATAAGTCAAGAATAGTCTAAATAGGGGCAAGCGAATTAGCGGAAGTGAATCATGTTGCTTATACCAGCTTTTGAGATAGGTTTGTGGAATGCCTGGATTTTCATGATTTGGCCGTGGGTAGATACGCTCGCAGTAAGGCTTGTTGGGTTAGATGTGTACAGGAGAGCGTCAGGGCAATCTGAAATGCAAACCAGCCATCAATATAGGGTGGTCAGCTCTGTATCTATGGTAATAGATACTATGGCTGTTACGTATTCTATTTTTTTACCACTCAAATTAGGCACGATATGGTTCTATGCCGGTCTTGCCATTTTCTTAATAGGCTTGGTGGTGCTTACGAATGCTACAGTTAATTTTGCTACGACACCGATGGATGTACCGATTACCAGAGGGATATACCATTATTCGAGACACTCATTGTATTTAGCGTCATTGTTGATATATTTTAGCGTTGGTATAGCTTCAGCCTCATGGGTTTTCCTGTTGGTTTTCGTTGTGCAGTCAGTCTCGATAAGAATTTCGGCAGTCGAAGAGGAACGCTTTTGCCTTGAGAAGTACGGGGATGCCTATCGTGAGTATATTGATAAGACGCCGAGATGGTTAGGATTGCCGAAATCGAGGGGGAAGTGACCAGCAGCATAGCCAAGATTGCCTATAACGGCAAACATGTTATGGCGGTGTTGGCTGGTTGTGGGGTGAAAGTCAGGAATCTGAATTTCGTTCTCCCCTAAGGTTATAATTTGAATAAAGCGAATGTAATGCTGCTAAGCGATCGACTTCCCAGCCGAATAATCTAATTTTGCGGTCAATGCTTTTCTAATAAAATTATATATCTCTTCTCCCGTTGCACCGGGGCCGAAAACACCATCAAACCCGAGATTCATCAATTCATTGTAATCATTTGGAGGAAATACACCCCCGATAATAAAAACGACTTTATCTTTTATATGTTTTTTACGAGCAAGATATATTAAATCGCTCCCTAATGCTAAATGTCCACCTGATAGGCTGCTGACACCGACAACACTTACATCTTCTTGAATAGCAACTTTGATAATTTCCTCGGGGAAGGCATTGCTTATATAGACCACTTCTACACCGAATTCGCGCAACATTTGGGCAACCGTAACCGCTCCTCTCCAATGTGGTTCTAATCCAAGTATAGCTATGACAATTTTTATATTATCGCTTTGCATACTATGTGCTCTCCTCTACCAATGCACGGGTGGATGCCACAACCCAAATGTTTCCCGAAATATCTGAGCGATTTCTCCTTCTGTTGCATCCGCTCGCGAGGCTTCAATACAATAGGGCAATACGTTTTCATGCTTTAAACAGGCCTCCCGCAGCTTTTGCAAACCCTTTTTCACAGCAGTATTGTCCCTTCGCTGTTTAAGGTTTTCAATTTTCTGGCGTTGTCTCTCTTCCACACCACTTCTGTAGCGAAAAATGTCAATCGCCACCCTATTTCCACTCAGTTTATGATAATTATGAGCGACTATCTTTATTGCTAAATTTTTTTTCATCCTATTTTCGTGGTGAACATACTCTGTTATTTTTTTATGCAACCAACCTCTGTTGATTGCTTCAACAATACCGCCCATTTTTTCTATTTCATCAATCTCATCAAGTATCTTTTTCTCCAGTTCGTCAGTTAGAGATTCAACATAGAAAGATCCCCCAAGAGGATCAACTACAGCGGATATTGCTGTTTCTTCCTGGATGATCTGCTGCGTCCTGAGAGATACAAGTGAAGCAGCCTCTGTCGGCACTGAATAGGCCTCATCATATGAACTCACATGTAGGGATTGGGTTCCGCCAAGGACGGCAGCTAGTGCGTGATATGCAGCTCTTACAATATTGTTCATTGGTTCTTCACTGGTTAAGCTCAGTCCGGATGTTTGTACATGGCATCTCATCAACATGGCTTTATCATTATCGGCCGCAAACCTATATTTCATGATTCGACACCATAATCTTCTTGCTGCGCGCAGACGGGCGATCTCAACAAAAAAGTCGCTGGCAACATCCCAGAAAAAACTAATCCTCTCCGCTATCCATTCTGCGCTGTGCCCTCTTTCGACTAACTCCTTGAGCGTCTCAATGGCATTTGCCATCGCTACAGATGTCTCTGTCACAGCCGAAGCCCCAGCTTCCCGCAGATTATATCCGTTCAAAGTGATACAATTCCATTTTGGGACATGTGTCCTGATAAATGATATATTGTCACATTGGGTCCTGAAACATTCCCTGGGAGGGATGAACTCAAGCCCACCTCGTACAACTTCTTCCATTACTATATCATTTTGTACTGACCCCATGAGCTTTTCCCACGGGATCCCTCTCCTTTCGGCCATCACCAAATACATGGCAAATAGTATCGCCGTATTTGTTGGATAATGTGTAACAAGGGAAACGCTCATTTTATCTATTGGAACATCTTTGAAGAGTAACTCCATGTCGTTCACAGAATCAACAGCCACCCCTCCCATACCAACCTGTCCCCGAGCTATGGGAGAATCCGAATCGTACTCTTGGATTGTTGGAATGTCGAAAACAATATTTATACCTGTTGCACCATTATCTAACAGAAACTTAATTCTTTCATTAGTATCTTCTGGACTGGCAAAACCTGAAAGTTGACGAATAGTAAATTCACGGCCACGGTACATATTCGAATGAATACCCCTAGTATAAGGATGCTTACTGGGAAAGCCTAAGTCTTCACCATAATCCAAAAATTTTATGTCGATTGGACTATAAACTAATCCTCTTGGTAGATCTGTACCTAATAATAAATGCGGCGTTATATCATAGTGTTTTCTGTTTTCAATCGATACAGCAGAATTTTTCCATTCTTCAAATTCCCTAGATATTTTATTAATGGTATCTGCATTATAAACAGGCATGTCTCGCTGACTTTTTAACCCCTCAGTTATCATCTGTTTCGTTGTTTTATCCTGGTTCATTTTATACCTTTATAGATTAAATTCGATTAAAAGCAAGCGATATGAGAAAAATTGCCAAATCTCATTGGTGTGGTTGTATAAATAAAAACAAAATCATCGATAATAATGTCATGTCCAAACCTAACATTATCGATGCCGATTATCTTGGTGTACGCATATGTCTTAACCCCGGGAATGTTGTATATGCTTGTAGATATTATAGCACTATCATTTACACATTTGCTGAGGCTCAAAATTCAAAACCCTCACGTTTGGTCATCAGGCTTTCGATGAGAGGAATTAAGTTTCTCCTTTCTTTTGTTTAGGGTTTCGGTGGGGCCATAGTATAATAGGGCTGTGGCAAAGGAAGAGAAACCGCTTTTACTGCTTTTTGACGGCAATGCCTTGATTCACCGCGCCTTTCACGCCCTGCCCCCGCTAACCCAACCCAAAACCGGGGAGCTGGTAAATGCCGTCTATGGCTTTGCCAGTACCTTACTCAAAGTATTTGCTGATTTTAAGCCCACTCATTGGGCTGTCGCCTTTGACCGTCCTGCCCCGACCTTCAGACATGAAATGTTCGAGGAATACAAAGCGCAACGCCCGGCCACGCCGGAGGAATTGAAAAGCCAGATAAAAAAGGTACACCAGTTAGTGGAAGCTTTCCATATTCCCGTTTTTGAAATCGATGGCTTCGAGGCCGACGATGTCTTGGGCACCTTAAGCAAGCAGGCTGATGAGCAGGGCGTTGAAACTATCATTGTTACCGGGGACAATGATATGCTGCAGGCTGTCTTGCCTCGAGTGAAAACCCTTGCTCCCAGGCGAACCTTCACAGATACCATCCTTTACGATGAGGAAGCAGTAGAGCAGAAATATGGCATCAAGCCAGAACAACTCGCTGACCTTAAAGCACTGGATGGCGATGTCTCGGACAATATACCTGGCCTGCCAGGTGTTGGTGAGAAAACGGCCGCTAAATTACTTCAGCAGTATGGCAGCCTCCAGGGAATCTACGACCATATTGAAGATATAGCGCCGAGCAAGTTGCAGAACACGCTACACGAATATCGTGCTCAGGCCTTCCGGAATAAAGAGCTGTCCACTATAGTCAAAGATGTTCCTATCAAGCTGGACTTGAAAACCTGCCAGGTAAGCCACTATGACCGGAACGAGGTGGCAAGGCTTTTCCAGGAGCTTGAGTTCATCAATTTGCTTCCCAGGCTGCCCCAAATGAAGGACGAGAGCTCTCAACCCTCGGCAGTCAAGTGCCACATAGTGAACACTGAGACAGCTTTGGAACAGCTTATAGGTGAACTGGAGACGGCACAAGGCCTGGCCATCGAGATTGAAACTACGGGCGAAAAGGCTGCGATGGCGGATTTGGTAGGAATAGCAATATCACCAGCCCGGGGGAAGGCGTTTTATATACCTTTGGGGCACCTTGGTCTAAATCAGCCGCAGCAATTGTCGTTAACTCAAGTCACAGCCAGACTCAAAGCAAATTTGGAAAATGCCAGCGTAGGCAAGATTGCCTATAATGGCAAACATGTTATGGCGGTATTGGCTGGTTGTGGGGTGGAAGTCAGGAATCTGAATTTTGACCCCATGCTCGCTGCTTATCTCCTTGGCGAAAAAAACTTGGGGCTTAAAGCGCTGGCCTTTAATAAACTAGGCATTGAAATGTCAACCCCCGCTGGATTAAGTGGCGCAGGAAAGAAACAAAGTTCGGTATCCCTGCTAGATGTGAACCAGATTGCCGACTATGCCTGTGCCAACGTGGACGTTGTTTGGGGCTTAAAGGATAGCTTGGAAACCGAGCTACGACAGCAGGGACTGTGGCAGCTCTTCACTGAAGTGGAGATGGCTTTGATTCCAGTTTTGGTGACTATGGAGAGAGATGGTATTCTTTTGGATACCGACCTGCTCCGTGAGATGTCTCTGGGACTGGGTCAGCAACTGCTGAAACTGGAGAAGGAAATCTACAGCAGTGTCGGGCATCAATTTAATATCAACTCGCCCCAGCAATTAGGCAAGGTGCTTTTTGGGGAGCTCAGGCTACCTCAGTCTCGCAAAACGAAAACCGGCTATTCCACCGAAGCCTCGGTTATGGAAGCATTGAGAGGCGTTCATCCCGTAATTGAATTTATACTGCAATACCGTCAGCTTAGTAAGCTCAAGTCAACCTATGTTGACGCTCTGCCCGCGCTTATTAACCATAAGACGGGGAGGGTACATACCAATTTTAACCAGACGGGCACGGCTACCGGCCGACTCTCCTCCAGCGACCCCAACCTCCAGAATATACCTATAAGGGGGGAGATGGGGAATAAGATAAGGAAAGCCATTATAGCTCCGCCCGGGGCATACCTTTTAAGCGCCGATTATTCCCAGATTGACCTCAGAGCCCTGGCTCACCTCTCTCAAGACCCCGGTCTCATTGCTGCCTTTGCCCACGACGAGGATATCCATGCCACGACCGCCTCTAAACTCTTTGGCATTCCCAGGGATGAAGTGACTCCCGAGATGCGCCGAAATGCCAAGACGGTCAATTTCGGAGTTATTTATGGCATGAGCGATTATGGATTGGAACAAGCTACCAACCTCAGCCGGGAGGAGGCCTCTCAATTTATTGCCCTGTATTTTGAGAAATATCCCGGGGTGAAGGAATATCTTGAGGCAACCAAGGCACACGCCCGAAAGCTGGGCTATGTCCAAACAGTGTTGGGGAGGCGGCGGTTCCTACCCGAAATTAATTCCTACAACCGAATGGTCAGGGAGGCTGCGGAGCGCATGGCTATAAATGCCCCGGTGCAGGGCAGCTCTGCCGATATCATCAAAATTGCCATGATAAATCTACACCGGGAAATGGAGAGGCGGAATCTTAAGAGCAAGATGCTGTTACAAATACACGACGAATTGCTCTTCGAGGTGACTGAGGAGGAAGTGGAGGAAATGAAATCCCTGGTTGCTGAGCTTATGTCCAGGGCTTTTGAGCTTTGTGTCCCTGTGAAAATAGACATCAAGCTGGGTAGAAACTGGGGCGAGATGGCATAGATTAATAAGGATAAAGAGCTTTACATAACCTCACGAAATACGAGGGCGCCAACAGGGCAAACGGCAACACACTCGCTACAGTCCTGACAACTGGACCTACCCATAGGCTCATCCCCAAAAGTTGTGACCATCCTCTGGAAGCCACGGTAAGCAAAACCGATGGCTCCTTTGCCCAGTTTTTCCTGGCATACCCAAACGCATCTGCCGCAGAGAACACACTTATTAGGGTCGTAAATGAACAGGGGACTGCTAGAATCTACGGGTAGCTCAGGCAGGATTTTCCTGAACCTTTTTGATTTGAGCTTCACGCCGAGATGCTTGGCTATCCTCTGAAGTTCACAAGAACCACTTTTTGGACAATTGGCGCAATCTACAGGGAGACTGGCTAGAAGCAATTCCAAAGCGGTGCGGGCTAGCCTCACTGCCTTTGTCCCTTTGGTATTAACCACCATTCCTTCTGCTACGGGCGTAGTACAGGCTGTAACTGGCATATCTTTACCTTCTATCTCCACAAAGCAGAGGCGGCAAGAAGCAAAAGGCTCGCTCCTTTCCCAAATGGCGCAAAGGTTGGGTATGTAGATGTCATTATCCAGGGCTGCCCACAGGACCTTTTCACCTGGGGCAGCTCCTACTGTCTTACCATCAATCGTCAAAGAAATGCTTTTAACTTTTACCAGTACCCTTCCCCTTATTCCCTCCCTGGAGGGAGGGAGAATCGTAAAGCAAAAGTTATCTTCCCAGACCGGTCTATCATCCTTTAGAAGAGTCCTTGTACCTTGCCAGTCTTCGTATCAACATCTACCCTTCTGAAGGCCGGATTGGAGCTGGTGCCTGGCATCAGGCTGATTGTCCCGGCGCAGGGGCAGAGGAATTTCGCCCCGGAATAAATCAACACGTCGCGAATGGGCAGTGTCCATCCTTTTGGTGTGCCCTTAATGGCCGGGTCATGTGTCAGGCTCAGATGGGTCTTCACCATCATGGTAGCGTATTCATTATATTTAGAATCGGCCTCGAGCATCTTGGCCTTGGCCTCGGCATCCGCGGTCCATGACACTCCTTCAGCTCCATAGACCACTTTGGCAATCTTGTCCACCCGCTCTCGCAGCTTCATTTCCATAGGGTAAAGGAATTTGAAATCGTTCTTCTCTTCGCAGGCTTCCATAACTGCATCAGCAAGCTCCAGGGCACCATCACCACCCTTGAGCCAGTGTTCGCTGAGCGCACAGCGTGCCCCAGCTGCCTCGGCTGCCTTGCGCACCATGGCAATCTCTTCCTTGGTGTCAGTGTGAAAGGAGTTGATGCACACCACGGGATTGATGCCTGATGTCCTGATGGTGTTGATGTGGTGCAGCATATTGGGAATGCCCTTCTCCAGAAGTCCCAGGTCTTCCTTAGTGTAGGACTCGGGCAGGGGCAGACCAGCCACTACCTTGGGGCCGCCACCATGCATCTTCAGTGCCCTGATGGTGGTGGTAAGTACCGACACATGCGGCTTGAGACCACTATAGCGACACTTGACATTCCAGAACTTTTCGAAACCGATGTCTGCGGCAAAGCCGCTCTCAGTAACATGATAGTCAAACATCTTCAACGCGATGCGGTCACCGATGATGGAGGATTGTCCTACGGCGATATTAGCAAAGGGACCGGCATGCACCATACAGGGCTGGTATTCCACCGTGCACATCATCGTGGGGTTGATTGTATTGCGCATCCAGGCAGTCATGGCGCCTCCCACCTCCAGATCGGCGGTAGTAACAGCATTGCCATCCCTGTCAAAAGCGACGGTAATCTCGCCCATCCTTTTGCGCAGGTCTGCCAGGTCCGTGACAATAGATAACATAGCCATAAGCTCTGAGCTCACGGCAATACCGAACTTGGACTGCATTGGGTAGCCATCCATGCGACCACCGAGGCCTATTACGATGTTCCTGAGACTCTGGGCGCAGAAGTCCATGATCCAACCCATCTCCACTCTGGTGGGGTCAACGTTCAGGCGGCGCATTCTGCTGCGCTTGGCCAGCTCTTCGTCGCTGTAGTTGCGCTCGTGCTGCATTCGAGAGGTAAGCGCCACCATGGCCAGATTGTGGGCATTCATTATGTCGTTAATATCGCCGGTAAGCCCCATGGAAAATTCGGTCATGGGAATGAGCAGGGCATTACCTCCCCCAGCAGCAGTACCCTTTATATTCATAGTCGGACCGCCTGAGGGCTGGCGTATACAACCGCCCACATTCTTACCCCGCTTGCCTATACCTTCCAGAATGCCCATCAGGGTAGTTGTTTTTCCTTCTCCTAGCGGTGTGGGAGTTATGGCAGTTACCTCGATGTACTTGCCGTCTGGCCTGCCCTTGAGGCGCTCGATAATCTTCATGAAATCGAGCCTGCATAGTCTTCCGTAAGGAATAATTTCATCCTTCTGCAGGTTGAGTCTTTCTCGCCACTCATCAGGCGTCGGCATGTTTTCTTCGGCAGCTTCCGAAATCTGCCAGTCTTTCAGTTTTGTCGCATCATAAGCCACGGTAACCTCCTTTGTAGTTTATTAATTTATTATTTTCTCATACGCTCGGCCCTGCGCTCAGCCGCTACTACTGTGTTGACCATGAGCATGGTGATAGTCATTGGGCCAACCCCTCCGGGCACTGGGGTAATAGCGCTGGCTTTCTCTTTGACCGTCTCGAACTCTACATCCCCCCTGAGGTCAGCAACCTGCTTGCTGGGGTCCTTCTTGCTGGGTTTCCAGCCCACCCGGTTTACACCGACATCGATAACAACTGCCCCCTCTTTTACCATGTCCGGTTTAATGACCTCCGGAGAGCCCATTGCGGCAACCAAGATATCTGCCTGCCTGGTGATTTCGGCCATGTTTTTAGTCCCCGTGTGGACGACGGTCACGGTGGCATTGGCACGCTTGTTTTTCTGCACCAGCATGGCCATGAGAGGCTTGCCTACTATGTTGCTTCGACCGCATATAACCACATGCTTGCCTTCCGGGGGATTGCCGCTGCGAATCATTAACTCCACTGCGCCATGAGGTGTGCAGGGCATGAAATAGGGGTCTCCGATGAGCATCTTGCCCACGTTGACAGGGTGGAAGCCATCCACGTCTTTAGCCGGGTCGATGAGATTTAGCACTTTGTCCGTATTGATGTGTTTTGGCAAGGGCAATTGAACCAGTATGCCATCAACATGCTCTGCTTTGTTCATTTCCTCCACTTTGGAGAGGAGTTCCTCCTCTGAGGCGACCTCGGGCAGGACGATGGTTTGTGACCACACACCTATCTCTTCAGCCGCCTTTTCCTTGCCCGAGACGTAGGAAACGGATGCCGGATCCTCTCCCACGCGAATCATGACCAGGCCCGGCGTTACGCCCCGTTCCTTGAGCTTGGATACTCGCTCTTTTAACTCAGCCCTAATCTCCTTGGCCACTTCATTTCCCGAAATTATCTTTGCCGTCATCTAAACCTCCTTTCCTAAATCTTAACTTATTGCTTTATTGATGATTCCCGGCTTAACAGCACTAAGGCGTGCCGCAATATCCTGCACTCGGCTGATGACCTCTGAACTTGAATTGATGAGGGGAAGATTACCAAGACCAGCTTCTATTATACTCTGGTCGTAGGGAATAAAGCCCAGGAATTCAAAATCTGGCATGGCGGAAATAAGAAAATCTCTGTCCTGTTCACTGCGAATCTTGTTAGCCACCACCGCGATGTTTTCTAAACCTATGTCTTTTGCCAGCTCTCTTATCCTGTAGGCTGTTTCAATACTTCCTTTACCTGGCTCCACCACAATAATCATCTTATCCACGGCTCTCGCTGTCGCCCGCCCCAGATGCTCGACCCCGGCCTCCATATCTATTATGACTACTTCATCCCTCCGCAGGAGTATGTGGGCAAGTAAAGCTTCCAGTAAGGCATTTTCGGGACAATAACAACCACTACCACCCTTTTTTAACCGTCCCATTACCATTAATTTGATTCCATTATGCTCTACCCAATACTTTTCCGGTATATCATCAACCCTGGGATTTAGTTTGAAGTAAGGTGCTGCCTGGCCAGGACGTGCCCCTGTCCTTTCTTGGATCAGGTCTCCCATCTCAGATATAGGGGTTATACTCTCTGGGTGGGGGAAGCCGAGAGCACCTGCCAGGGTAGCATTTGGGTCGGCATCTATGGCCAGGACAGAGTAACCAAGCTGGGTAAGTATGGTGGAAAGGAGAGAGGCTAACATTGTTTTGCCTACCCCCCCTTTCCCACTAACGGCAATTTTCATTCCCAAGCGACGAATTATATCCTGCATCAACAAGGGAAATCAAGGCAGAAACAACTATTATTTCGCATCGCACTGCTGACTCAGCAGGCGAGGTTTACAAGATTGTGGCACATCCGTGCCCATGTGCTGATTTGCTTCCTCGCCTATGCCAGGTACATGCAGTTTGCTCACAGAAAGCAAACGGTGATAAAATGCAAGGTCAAGGCTGCACCAGCCGGTCTACTTGGTTAAGCTGGGTGCCATGTGTGCTTTTTGAGGGAGGGCGATATGTCGAACGGATATGAGATAAATGAACTGGCCAAGGAAGAATCCTGGCGGATGTTTCGAATAATAGGCGAATTTGTAGAGGGCTTTGATAATCTCTCCGGTATCGAGCCGGCAGTGACCATATATGGTTCGTCCAGATTGGGAGTGGATGACGAGCTATATGCGGAGACGGAAGAAATAGCTTATCGACTTGGACAGTCGGGCTTCTCAATTGTAACTGGTGGGGGACCGGGCGTAATGGAGGCAGCCAACAAAGGTGCACGAAAGGCTGGGGTTACATCGGTCGGGCTGAATATCTCCCTTCCTGAAGAACAGGTCTGTAATGCCTACACCACAAGGTCGATAACGTTCAATCACTTCTTTACTCGTAAAGTCATGCTGGTGAAATATGCCGTTGCCTTTGTCATAATGCCGGGTGGCTTGGGCACGCTTGACGAGGTGACGGAGATACTAACCATGATGCAGACCCACAAGATAAAACCTTTTCCAGTAGTATTGTTCAACAGCGAATTTTGGAAGGGATTTCTGGATTGGCTGCGGAGCTCCGTCTTAGCCAAGAAGTATGTCTCTGAGGATGATTTTGACCTATTGAGAGTCCTGGATCGCCCTGATGAGGTAGTTGAGGCTATCCGGAGGTGGTATGTTGGGCATGAGGTTATTGGCAAGAAGGCCCTGCTCAAGTGATCACAAGTCTACTTTTCAACTGGACAGTGCGGTTGTAGAGAAAGCCAGCGTAAGGTCTGATGTTGAGTGATAGCTCAAGACTTGATACAATCGTGCCAGCAACTTGACGAATGACATACACAACTGCTGATTATATCAGTAAGCATAAACGTTTCTGGGAGATAGACGTCGTACGTACCGTCGCCATAGTAGGTATGCTAACATTCCATACGCTCGAAATACTATACTATTTTGACCTCTATCCCACCCTTGTGCGCTATGGGGTCTGGTTTTGGATCAGAGTAGTGAACGCTGGACTTTTCATTTTCCCCGCCGGAGTGGCGCTCGCAATCGCCTATTCCAGAGGGAAGAGAATGCCAGAGTTTCTGCTCCGAGGCCTGAAGATAAAGCTCTCGGGATTTATGCTCAGGGGCCTGAAAATATTTGGATTGGGCATGGTGATTACTCTGCTTTCATTGTTATTCGTTCCAGATCAATATGTCCGATTCGGCATACTTCACTTCTTCGGGATCGCGTTCATACTTGCCCCTTTCTTTTTAAGATTTCGCTTCATCAACCTGATACTGGGTGCTGCTCTGATGGCAATAGGCATTTACCTGCTGGAACAAGGGGTTTTGGTCGACTTTCCCTGGCTGCTCTGGCTGGGGCTGAGGCCATATCACTTCAACACGCTGGATTACTTCCCGCTGCTGCCGTGGTTCGGCCTTTTTCTTATGGGGATGTTTTTCGGCAAAATTCTATACCCGCAAGGAAATAGAAGATTCAATATTCCTGAATTCAGCAACCCAGTTGCCTCAGCGCTGACTTTGCCGGGAAGACATCCGCTGGTGATATACTTTGCCCAGTTTCCGATAGTTATCGGGGTCCTCCTCCTCCTGTTCCCTGCCAATGTGCTCCCTCATTCCCCATTCTAAACATAACGTCAGAACTACACCCAGGCTCTAGTAATTGGCAAAAAAGAACATCATTATGTACATGCCAAAATGTATGACAAAACAAGGCAAAAACGACCTCGTTCTGTATGACACATAACCCAAAATAAAGCCGCCGGGGATGCAGGCCAGCGTCTCTAAAAAAGGCTTCCCTATATGGAGCAGCACAAAAGGAATGGCCTGCACGAAGATAGCACCTTTGCTTATCGATTTTTCCAGACCAAACAGCATATATCCGCGGAACAGAAATTCCCAGGCGAACATGTATAGTGCGGCATCCAGTAGCAGGTCAGTCCAGTCTATGACCTGTGTACGGTAGTAGGAACTGAATTGGGGCATCCTGCTGGCACCATAGACAATGGCCAACATGGCCGCAAGGCAAACTGTGGTTAGAATCAGCGCTGGTTTCCAGCGGCCGATGCGGATGCCATAATCCCGGGGCTTATCCCGAAAAAGCAAAAAGCCCGCCGCCAGCGGGACCAGCAGGTAATAAATGAGCTCCGTTGCCCGGGGAAAATCGATGTTTAAAGGATAGTAACGTTCCAGGACTAATACCAGCGTGGATATGCCGACCACCGCAATAAGGTTTAGGTCATAGCCCCATAACATCCTGTTTTTGATGTACTTTTGCATTCCAATTGCGACGGATTACACCTTTTTATTAATCCATGATTCCAAAGTGCTATCTAAGGGCATTAGTGTACCACAAACGACTATTTGGACAATCCGTTTAAGCGGCAACTGATTTAATGCAGCTCGATGTCTGGAAAACAAATTTGCATGCGCCCGACAAGACTGTTGCATTTGATGGTTAGATATAATAGCATTGGTTACTAATGTTGAAGGAAGCGTCCAAGTAATGGCAACAACCCAGGTAGTAAAAAGCGTGTGTGGTCTGTGCGTGGGTAGTTGTAGCGTGTTGGTCACTTTGGAAGAGGGTAAGGCAGTTGATATAAAAGGAGACCCCGAGAGTCCAATAAACCAAGGTGATTTATGCCCCATAGGTCGGGCTTCCCTGGAATACCTTTATCACCCCGACCGGTTAGCCTACCCATTAAGAAGAACTAGAGGGAGGGGTGAAGGTAAGTGGCAGCAAATCTCGTGGGACGAGGCATTTAATCTGGCGGCTGAGGCACTGGATAAAGTGAAGCAGGAGTATGGTCCAGAGGCAGTAGTCATGGTGCAAGGGTCGGCAAAGGGATCGATGGACACACATTTGGTGCGGTTGGCTAACGCCTTTGGCACACCAAATGTGGTATGCGCTGAGCACGTTTGTCATATGCCGAGAGTGGTGGCTGCAGAATTGACCTTTGGCTTCTTTCCTGGTGCTGATTATGGATACCCGCCGGCATGTATTATATCCTGGGGTGCCAACGATGCTGAGACATATTTTTGTAGACACAAAGGCCTTGTCCAGGCAGTGCAGAAGGGGGCAAAGCTGATTGCCATAGACCCTCGGGAAACAGAGGTTACCAGGATGGCAGACCTGTGGCTGCGAGTCAGACCAGGCTCAGACCTGGCCCTGGCCCTGGCGATGATAAATGTAATAATCAACGAGGGCCTTTATGATAAGGATTTCGTTAATAAATGGGCGATTGGCTTTGATAAGCTTAAAACCCATGTTCAGGACTACCCTTCAGAGAAGGTGGCGGAAATAACCTGGGTCCCAGCAGACCTGATTGTAAAGGCAGCCAGATTGTATGCTACCAATAGGCCGGGGCATATAGAGTGGGGTAATGCTCTTGAACACAACGTGAATAGCTTTCAGGCCTCCCGTGCTATCTCAATCCTGATGGCAATAACTGGTAACCTTGGCGTGCCCGGCGGAGAAATAGAGTCGTGTGGTTCAGGCTACCGTTTCGGGGATCCTGACTCCTCAGAGAGTGGAGTTTTAGGGCGCTGGTCATCTCAACTGGAGCTCCGTGACAAGATGCCGAGGGAGAAACGACAAAATAGGGTTGGAGCCGACTTGAATATGTTACCAGACGTGCGCTACGTTCTTCCTCAGTCCGCCATAAAGTCTATCCTGGAAGGAGACCCTTATCATATTCGCGCCGCCTTTGTTCAGGCGTCTAATCCTCTGTCATGCTGGCCTAATACTCAGGAGGCATACCGGGCACTCAAAAAGCTAGACTTTTTGGCAGTATCTGACATGTTTATGACGCCGACAGTGGCTTTAGCTGACATAGTATTTCCGGTAGCCAGCTATCTCGAGTTTGATGGTATTCAGATGCCGCCAAATGGCGCGGTGGTTCAGCTTCAGCGAAAGGTTGCCCAGATTGGTGAATGCCGTTCAGACCACGAGATTATAAACGGGCTGGCAAAAAAGCTGGGGCTGGAAGAATACTTTTGGGGTAGTATTGACGATTTTTGGGATGCTATTTTGGAGCCGGTAGGTTTAACCTTTAAGGAGTTCAAGAAAATAGGTCTGTTTACTGGTAAAGAGAAACAGCCCAACCAGTACCGAAGATATGAACAAAATGGCTTTAAAACACCTTCAGGCAAGGTTGAGTTATACTCAAGCCGGCTGAAAGAATGGGGATTTGACCCCTTACCCAGCTACTATGAGCCGCCTGAGACACCTTATAGCGAACCTGAACTTGCTAAAGAGTATCCGTTAATATTTATCACCTGGAAACGGAAACCCTACCGCCACAGTGGAGGCAGGCAAATAGCTTCTTTACGAGGTAGCCACCCAGAGCCAATTATTATGATTCACCCCGAAACGGCACATAAGCTGGGAATAAAGGAGGGCGACTGGGTATATATTGAAACCAAGAGAGGCAGAATAAGGCAGAAAGCTACTTTGACAGCCAGTATTGATCCCAGAGTAGTCGGTGTTGATTATGGTTGGTGGTTTCCAGAGAAAGGGGCATCTGAATTATATGGTTGGGCAGAATCAAATGTTAACATTCTGACAAACGATAAGCCGCCATTTAACCGAGAGATGGGCTCTGCTAATTTAAGAGGCTTCCTTTGCAAGGTCTACAAGGTGTAATGCTGGATGGGCTCTGCAAGGGGAGGTCACGTGGCGTAAAAGGTAAGTTTTTCCAAAAACCTAAAGGTTTTTCTTGGCTTGTCAACTTGCTATTATGGGTTGGTATGTGAGCCGGGGCTCAGACTCCATCACCTAATTTAGTGGCTTCTTACCAATCCGACGAAAATCTTGGGAAAATCCCTGATAGTGTGGGGGGTGTGATATAATACTGTGTGATATAACACTGTAAGCTAGAGATTTTAGGAAAACTAAACTCTTACAAACTGGCGATACAAGATGGTTCCGAAAGTTTAAATTTTTGATATACGTGGAAAGGTTAGGAGAAAACAAATTGTTAAAGAAAATAGTGTCTGGAACGGTGTTAACACTCCTTCTAATAATAATCGTAACATTGCCATGTAACATTCAACCAGTTAAAGCAGAACCAAGTAACGTCACAGCTACTTACGGCAGTGGATATCTTGAAGACGTTAATGGTGCGTTGGTTCTCCATGTTAAGGGAAGTCCTTATGAAATGGGTTACCAAAATGGTTTTTTATTAAAAGATAGCATCCAAGCACGAATACAATACCAAATCCAGGAAATGATAGACATGGGTTATTCTTACGAATACCTCCTTAACTGTGCACAGGCAATGGAACCACATATACCTCAAGAATACGTCCAGGAAATGCAGGGATTAGCTGATGGAGCTAACATGAACTACACCGATGTACTCCTTGCGCAAATAGAGGGCGATATAATATTCTATGGCCCAGGATGGACAGGATGCAGTGGTTTTGTTGTGTTTGGGAACGCTACTAGGGATGGGCATTTATACCATGGTAGGAGCCTTGATGGTGTTTTTTCCCTTTCCCCTGAGCCGATAGATTTAGTCACCGTTTATGAGCCTGAGAACGGAAATGTCTTCGTGAATGTAGGGTGGTTCGGAGCGATTGGTGTGCTTACGGGAATGAACAAAGAAGGCATAACTGTGGGAAACAAGCTTTCTTCATCCACTGACAAAACATTAGACGGAATGCCTGCTTTGTTCATGCTCAGGAAAATGTTGCAATATTCCAATAATTTAACGGAAGCGATTGATATTATATGCCAAACAGACAGGACATTTGGCTTGAATATAGTATTGGGAGATGGGAAAAATTTTAATGCCTGTGTCATAGAGATATCTGCCAACTACTGTAAGTTATTTTGGGCTGGAGACCCGGCAGAGGATATAGAACCACATTATAGCATCCCGAATACTGTACGCAGGACTAACCATTATGTTGATCCTGAACTTGCGGCTATTCAGCGTTCACCCTATGACCCCAGAGTTGGGTGGGAATGGAGCTGGGATAGATACGAGAAACTGAGTCAATTGATTGAAGATAATTACGGTAATATAGATGCTGAAATGTCAATCGAGTTTTTGCGGACGCTTCCCGTTGCTTGTCCCGGTAATCACCAAAGCGTGGTTTTTGATTCTACCAATCTGGAGCTTTGGGTTGCTAATGCAAACTCCACTACTCCCGCATATTTGCGAGAATTTATTTATCTATCATACGATGACTTGTTTTCCGAATATCTAGTTGACCTCACCATCTCCAGCACCGCTGGAGGTAATGTAACCACCCCTGGCGAGGGCACTTCTATCTATGAAAAAGGAACAGTGGTCGACTTGGTGGCGACCCCTGATGCTGGCTACCACTTTGACAACTGGACTGGCAATGTCAGCACCATTGCCGACGTCGAGGATGCCACCACCACCATCACTATGCAGGACGACTACTCCATCACCGCCAACTTTGAAGCGGATGCCCCTGGGGGGTGCTTCATCGCCACTGCCGCCTACGGCACGCCAATGGCCGAAGAAATAGAAATTCTCCGTGAGTTCAGAGATGAGTACCTGCTCACCAACCCGCTGGAAAAAGGTTTGGTGGAGTTTTACTACAAAGTCAGTCCACCAGTGGCCGAGTTCATAACTGAGCATCCCAGCCTGAAGCCGATAGTGAGGGCTGGGCTAGTGCCCGCTGTGGCCATGAGCACTGTAGCCGTCAACACTAGTCCGGCCGATAAGACGGTCATAGTAGGCTTGCTGGTGCTGGTTTCCGTGGCACTGGTTCTGTGGGCGACAAGACGACGAGGCAGAGGTCCAGAGTACACCTGAGAGTGAAATTGCACATTAGCTTGGATAGTGTGTAACAAGTAAGTTTCCCCAAAAACCTGAAAAGGTAATAGTCTAGTTTTCCCTGAAAGTTGCATATAATTTGCCTTGTTCTATACGTTAAGGCCCCGCATTTTTGTAGTTGCCTGATTTATCAGGCTAGTAATCACCGCCCCCACAAGGACGACCCAGACGGAGAGATGCCCGATGGCCCTTACTATTCAGGGTAATGACCTGGAGCAGCTTGTATCACAGGCTTGGGAAACAAGGGTATAATAAACAAAGAACGGGAAAAGGCGAGCAAAGCCATGAAAAACAGCGAGGTGGCTAAGGTATTTCAGGACATTGCTGACCTGCTGGAGCTTAAAGGGGAGAATGTCTTTAAGATTCGCGCCTATCAGAAAGCAGCCAGGGCTATCGAGCACCACCCCAGGGAATTAAAGATTATGATTGACGAAGGGGAGGACTTACAGAGTATTCCCGGCGTGGGTGAGGCAATAGCTAAAAAGGCCACCGAACTGATAACGACCGGTAAGCTGGGTTATTATGAGAGCCTGAAGACTGAGTTTCCCCAGGGGGTGACTAATCTCCTGGCCATACCAGGGATTGGTCCTAAGACGGCTAACAAGCTTTCCAGCGAATTAGGGATAAGCTCGGCGGATGAATTGGAGCGAGCAATCAATGAGGGACGTGTGGCTCAACTCTTCCGTCTTGGCGAGAAGACCGCTGATAATATCCTTCACCAAATCCAGGCATTGCGTCGCAAAGACCAGCGCATCCCCATTGGCGAAGCTTTGCCCATTGTCGAGGAAATCCTAGGCGCTCTTCGCTCTGTCCCCGGCGTGAGAAATCTCACTGCTGCTGGCAGCTTACGTCGCTTTCGGGAAACATTGGGTGATATTGACCTGATGGGCACTGCTGATAACCCCAAGGAGGTTATAGATGCTTTTGTTGCCCTGCCTTACGTAGGGCAGGTGCTGGCCCAAGGGTCAACCAAGGCCAGTGTTATTGTCAGCGGCGGATTGCAAGTTGACTTGAGGATGGTGGAGCATGATTGCTTTGGTTCCTTGCTTCAGTATTTTACCGGAAATAAACAGCATAACATTTCCCTCAGAGAAAGAGGGCGTAAGCAGGGGTTAAAGCTGAGTGAGTATGGGATAACTGTTATAGCTACAGACAAGCTGGAAAAATTTTCTACGGAGGAAAAATTCTATCATCGGCTGGGGCTTCAATATATCCCGCCAGAACTCAGAGAAGCTCAGGGTGAAATAGAAAAGGCTGAGCAGGGAGCTATACCAAAGCTCGTGGATTTATCTGACATAAAGGGAAATCTTCATGCGCATACCGAATGGAGCGATGGGCATAATTCCATTGAGGAACTGGCTCTGGCTGCCAAAGATATGGGCTATCAATATATCGCAATCACGGAACATTCAGCTGGACGTGGCATTGCTCACGGTCTCGATGTGGAGAGGCTGAGGAAGCAAGTTGCTGAAATCAAAGCTCTTAACGAGCGTTTAACCGGGATTCATGTGCTTACTGGCATTGAGGTTGATATTCGGGCGGATGGTAGCTTGGACCTGCCACACGGAATTCTATCTGAATTGGATATGGTGATTGCTGCTGTGCACTCCGCCATGAACCAAAGTGAGGAAAAGATGACCCGGAGGGTGATAAATGCCATAGAAAATCCCGATGTTGATATGATTGCCCACCCTACTTGCCGCCTTATAGGAGAGCGTGAGCCCGTGGCCATAGACTTAGAAGCCATCTTCCGGGCAGCAGCCGAGAATAATAAAATTATGGAGATTAACGCCATGCCTGACCGCCTTGATTTAAAAGATATTCATGCTTTCCGTGCCAGAGATTTGGGGGTGAAGCTCGCCATCGGGACCGATGCTCACAGCATTGCCCATCTGGGCTTTATGCGGTTCGGTGTTGGTGTTGCTCGGCGGGCTTGGTGTGAGCCGCAGCACATATTAAATACTTTGCCCCTGACAGAATTGCTTGCCGTTTTAAATAGGACTGCGGGGTGAATCGGATGGAAGATTCAGGCGGCTTTTCGCTGGGATGTCCTGTATTTTGCTTACTCACCCAATATCTGAATAGCAAGCTTTCGGGACCTTGGGCGGTTGTCAAAATCAACGAAAACTATCTGCTGCCAGGTGCCCAGAGTTAACTTCTTATTCACAAAAGGTATTATTAACGAGGCTCCAAGCACAGAGGCGCGCACGTGGGAATGGCCATTCCCATCCCCCCAAGTTTTATTATGCTCATAAGGAATATTCTGGGGTATCACCCTATCCCACATATTTTTAAAATCGGAAACTAGATTTGGCTCATACTCTATGGTGGTTATTCCGGCCGTTGAACCAACTATAAACAAAGTGACTATTCCGCTATTAATCCCAGATTCCTCTACATTCTTTGCCACCTGAGAGGTTATATCGATAATGTCGCAATTACCTTTTGATTGAAGTGTGATGTCTTTACTGACTACAGTCATATTCTTACCTCCTGCCATATGATATCTTCTAACTCAAATACAGGTCCATCACGGCATACCTGTTTTAAGCCTTTCTTGGTATTTATAGTGCAGCTATAGCAAGCTCCAAAACCACACCCCATCCTTACCTCAAGGGAAACCTGACATTTTCTTAGTTTGAGATTACTTGGCTTCGCTCGCCATGACATCTCTGCCATCGCCTTATACATATCCGCTGGGCCACAGGCATACACCTGGTCAGCCCGGTCTAAGAAACCAGGCAGAATATCCGTGGCCATGCCTTTCTTGCCCATGCTGCCATCCTCGGTGACGGGAACAAATTGAACTCCTTTTGGTAAAGGCGGGAGGTTGCTTTGCCTCTTGCCCGCAGAAGAAAAAGGATACAGCTGAGCAGCAGTGCTCGCCCCCTGAATTAAAGTTATCTGGTGCTGTGACGAAGCATGCTGCATCAAGAAAATGAGCGGAGCAATGCCAATTCCTCCAGCTACCAGCAACAAGTTCCTTGCTCCTGGCTTGACACTAAACCCCTCACCTAAGGGGCCAAGAATGTCTATTTTCTCGCCTGTTTGTTGCTGTGACAGCCAGAGGGTGCCTTTGCCCGCTACCTTGAACAGGAGGGCAATTTCTCGGGATGAAACCTGGTGAACGCTGAAAGGGCGACGTAATGTAAAATCTCCACACCGCACTGTGATGAATTGCCCCGGCTGAGCCGCCACTGCTATATCTGGCGTCTCAATCCACACGAGGTATATGCCGGGCATGACCTCCACATTAGAAGCTACGGAGCACAGGGTTTGTTTCTTTGCCTTTTCCATTTTGCTCGTTGCTCTAATTTTGCCCTGTCATTTTGCGTTATTTTTCCTCTTTAGGTACTCCCTGAGTGGTTGAACGTTAAAGATTTGGCTACTATTTACTAACGCTCCTATGGCTACCCGAGCAGTATCTAATGAGGTGAAGCATGGTATCCTCTTTTCTGCCGCAGCACGCCTGATATCTAACCCATCTTTCAGCGGAATGCGCCCTCCCGTGATAGTATTAATCACTCCGCTCACAGAATTATCTTGAATAACATCAATAACGTTAGGATGCCCCTCGCTTAGCTTCTTGGTCACCATTTTTACAGGGAGTCCCATAGATTCAATCATCTCTGCGGTCCCCTCCGTGGCGTAGAGTTCATGGTGAAGTGAATGCAATTGTTTAATCAGAGGCGAGGCTTCATCTTTATCCTTGTCTGCAATGCTAAGTAGCAGACTACCTCCTTGAGGCAGCATCAACCCAGCAGCTAAAAGTGCCTTAACCAAGGCTGCCTCAAAGCTGTAATCAATTCCCATAACCTCGCCTGTGGATTTCATCTCAGGACCAAGGTAGCTATCTACTCCAATCAATTTGGACATGGAGAAAACGGGAGCCTTTATACCTACCAAGTTTTGTCTCCTCCATAGACCACCTTCATAGCCTTGCTCCCTGAGGCTAATCCCGGCCATGACCTTAGTGGCAATTCTTACCATGGGCACGCCGGTTACCTTGGAGATAAAAGGCACGGTTCGGCTGGCGCGGGGATTTACCTCAAAAACATATACCGTTGAGCGACCATTTTCCTTCATGATTACCATCTGGACGTTCATCAACCCTTTAATTCCCAGAGCCAGTCCAATTCTCGTGGTGTAATCCACCATGGCATTTACTTCGTCTTGAGTGAGATTGATTCCCGGGTAGATAGACAAGGCATCACCGCTATGTACGCCAGCCCTTTCAATATGCTCCATCACGCCAGGAATAAGAACCCTTTCCCCGTCGCAAATGGCATCTACCTCGACTTCTTTACCCTGGAAGTATTTATCAATAAGCACAGGATGCTGGCTGTCCATCTCAAGAGCCAGTGTCAGGTAGCGGATTAACTCAGGTTCGTTGTACACGATTTCCATAGCCCGGCCCCCCAGGACATAGCTAGGACGCACTAAGACCGGATAGCCCAGGTTCCTGGCTACATTTAGCGCCTCCTCCAAAGATCTCACTCCAGCCCCCGGCGGCTGAGGAATACCTAATCTGTCCATGAAATCTTCAAAGCGATGACGGTCTTCAGCGATGTCTATAGCTTCGGCACTTGAGCCGAGTATCGGCAGATTGTTGCGAGCTAAGAGCCCAACCAGATTAAGGGGTGTTTGTCCACCGAACTGGACGATAGATGCCGGAGCAGAGCCGTTATTACTCTCATTCTCAAGTATATCTCGGATGCTTTCCTCGTCCAAAGCTTCGAAGTAGAGGCGATTGCTGGTGTCGAAATCGGTGGAAACTGTCTCGGGATTAGAATTGACCAAAATGCTCTTGATTCCTGCTTCTTGAAGCGCCCAGGCTGAATGGACGCAGCAGTAGTCGAACTCAATTCCTTGCCCGATGCGTATCGGCCCGCTGCTGATAACCACCGCTTTCTTTTCTGACAACGGTTCGGCTTCATTCTCTTTTTCATAAGCGCTGTAGAAATAAGGGGTCTCAGCATCAAATTCGGCAGCACAGGTATCCACCATCTTGTACACCGGGCGGATTTGCCATTCATGGCGAGCTTGTCTTACCTGCTCCGGCAACCTATCGGCCAAAGTGCCCACTTGCTCATCGGAAAAGCCGAGCCTCTTCGCCTCCCATAAAAGCTCCGGTTTCAACGGTTCGGAAAGAAGCCTCCTCTCCATGTCTACAATATTCTGGAACTTATAAATAAACCAGGGGTCTATCCCAGTGACTTGGGAAAGCTCTTCAGACGCGGTTTCCCTTCGCAGCGCCGCCATAATCGCCCATAGTCTTAAGTCGGTAGGGTGAAGCGGGTAGGAATTAAGCCCCTTCCCTTGGCTCCAACCGAGGTCTTCCCAGAGCAGGGTGCGTTTGCCGAATTCCAGGGAGCGCACCGCCTTTTGTAGGGCAGCCTCAAAACACCTGTCAATAGCCATTACCTCGCCAGTGGCTTTCATCTGGCTGCCAATTTTTCGGTCACCCGAGGCAAATTTATCAAAAGGCCACCTGGGAATCTTGACTACGCAGTAATCCAGGGCTGGCTCGAAAGACGCCAACGTTTTGCCCGTGACCTTGTTAGGGATTTCATCGAGCCTCTTGCCTATGGCTATTTTGGCAGCCACCCGGGCAATAGGATAGCCAGTAGCTTTACTGGCTAAAGCCGAGCTACGGCTCACACGAGGGTTAACTTCAATTACATGATATTCGCTTTTGGCAACTCCCTTCTGGTCCGGGGCCCATTTTTCCGCCACTATCGGACTGGGGGTCAAGGCAAACTGTATATTACAGCCACCCTCGATTCCCAAAGCCCTTATGATTCTCAGGCTGGCCGACCTGAGCATCTGGTATTCTTTATCGGTGAGAGTCTGGCTGGGGGCCACTACAATGCTATCCCCGGTATGCACCCCCATAGGATCGATGTTTTCCATGTTGCACACGGTAATGCAGTTATCAGCAGCATCCCGCATAACTTCGTATTCTAGTTCCTTCCAGCCTAAGACACACTGTTCCACCAGAACTTCATGGCTCATGCTGGAATCCAGGCCATTAGTAATAATCTGCTCAAGCTCTTTCATAGTGTGGGCGATGCCGCCGCCCGTGCCGCCTAAAGTGTAAGAAGGGCGGATTATAAGAGGTAAACCAATGGAGTTTGCCAGTTCTTTCGCTTCCTTTACCGACCTTACCGTGGCGCTGGCAGGCACAGGCTCACCAATATCAACAAGAAGCTGCTTAAACAAAGACCTCTCCTCGGCCTTCTTTATCGTCTCTAAAGGTGTTCCCAGCATCCTCACGTTATATTTATCCAGTATGCCGGCATCGGCTAACTCCACTGCCAGATTGAGTCCTGTCTGTCCTCCCAGCGTGGGCAATAGCCCATCAGGGCGCTCCCTCTCAATTATGCGAGCCAGGACTTCTACAGTGAGCGGCTCGATGTAAACGATATCGGCAATACCCTCGTCGGTCATGATGGTGGCCGGATTCGAGTTCACCAGGACCGTGGTAACGCCCTCTTCCCGAAGCGACCGGCATGCCTGAGTCCCGGAATAATCGAACTCCGCTGCCTGCCCGATGATTATCGGCCCCGAGCCAATTACTAAGACCTTAGATATTTTGGACATACTTAATCCTTCTTCTTTAAGGCGATAACGTAAGACCCCTCTTTAGTCCTCATGTTTGTCGCGCCTATAACCACCTTAGCCTCAATCTCGCTGACACCACTATCTACTTTAACGACAACCCCACTGCAGTGCATTCGAATTGGGCGAATCACAGGCATTGTGTATTGTAGCTCGATAGTAGGAACGTTCCTATTAATACTGCTTATATTATGCCAGTTACCTTCGCACTGCACTATCTCTTTGACATTTCTGAATCGCATCCACACATAAACATCTGTTGCAACAACATCTCCCTGATTTTTGAGAAAGAATCTAATAGCTGCCTCTGTTAAGTCATCCGAAGGCTTGGATGTTACCTCATAGCTTAGTTCAATGTCTGCTTGTAATGCCACATACTTGATCTTGTTATATATTGTGTCTAAGTCTGCTCTCTTGGCACCTTCATTAATATTGTAGTTTCTAATGTAAACTGTGCCTCGCTGAATGGAGAATCGTTTTTGAGGATTAGCAGATAAAGAGCCTCCAAACTTATCTGGAACTGACACAATATAAGGGGGATTCTCACCCTTGATTTCAATTACGCCGATTCTGTACCCGAGAATGGTCCTTTCAACATATTCCACACTTATGGGTGGATCGCACTTATCCTTCAAAATCTGGTTTATTTGCTCTACTGTATGAAGGGTTTTAAAGCCCACAGGTTTTCCGGTACCATCTTCGACTCCTATAATTATGTGTGCTTTTTCTCCACTATTCGCTAAGGCTATCACATCCTTGACAAACTCAGCCTTATCTCCGTTGGTCTGTAAAGGTAAATCCTGCTTATAGTCAAGCGTAGGACTTTCCTCTGCTTTCTTTATAAGTTCTATAGTTTCAGCTTCGGTGATCATATTCTCACCTCCCCACTATCTCCAGAAATCGCTCGAATAGATACATATTGTCCAGCGGGCCGGGGGAGGCTTCGGAGTGGTACTGGATGGACAGGATAGGCAGGTCCCGGTGGCGGAGCCCTTCCACCGTGCCGTCGTTCAGGTTTATGTGGCTTACCTCCAATCCCTGCTTCAAAGTATCAGCATCTATGGCATAGCCATGATTCTGGGCAGTGATATAGACCCTGCCGGTAGCTAAATCCCGCACAGGATGGTTACCGCCACGGTGCCCAAACTTCAATTTGAATGTCTGTGCTCCTAAGGCCTTACCTATAAGCTGATGCCCCAGGCAGATACCCATTATTGGCTTTCGTCCTATAAGCTCTTTTACCGTGTCCGTGATATCATCAAGGAGGGCGGGGTCGCCCGGGCCTGGGGAGAGGACAATGCCATCGGGGTTTAAGGCTAAGACATCTTGTGCTGAAGCAGTACACGGGACAGCACTTGCCTGACAGCCAAGCTGGCTCAAGATACGCAGTATGTTGTATTTCAAGCCGTAGTCGATAACCAGGATTTTAAGGGATTGCTTCGTCGCTGACGCTCCTCGCAATGACGGAGAAGGCAGGGTCACATTGGCTGGCGCATTGGATGGCCACTCATATGCCTTCTCCGTACTAACTTGGTGAACAAAATCAGTAAGGTCATATTTCGGCAAGCTCTTTAGCTCCTTCGATGCCTCCTCAGGGGTCATTTCTGAACCGAGAATGCCCATCATCACCCCCCTTGACCTCAAGCGGCGAGTTAATGCACGGGTGTCTATGCCGCTGATGCCAGGAATGCTATAGGCCAGCAGAAATTCGTGCAAAGTCCGGGTGCTTTGCCAGTGACTGGGCTGGGGACAATATTCTCGAACGGCAAAGCCTCTCACCTGGATTTGCCTGGATTCAAAGTCGGATTCATTGATGCCGTAATTGCCAATTAAGGGATAGGTGGGGACAAGAATTTGACCAGCATAAGAGGGGTCCGTGAGCATCTCCTGGTAGCCGGTCATGCTGGTGCTGAAGACTACTTCACCATAGGCAGTGGTCTCGGCACCGAAGGAATGACCTTCATAAACCGACCCATCCTCGAGGACTAAAATCGCTTTCTTAGCCAAATCCCACTCCTTAACATCGAAATAACGCACTATTTAGGTATTTTTGCTGCCTCACTGGTGAACCTCAGAAAGTCCTCGCAAAAACTTAGAAGCCTTTCCCAAATATCTTGGCAATACTCCAGTGCTCTACGTTTATTAGGCATTGTTGGATAGTGAATATTGGCAATCTCTCCTCCTACATAAGGGTCTTGTATAAAACAATTGAAGCCTTTAAGATTGGAATGATGTGTGATCTGGTCACGCATGTTGACAAGTTCCACTATCCACGCATCTTGAGCGTCTTCTATCAACTCTATGATGTTGTTCGCATAAGGAACAAGCGTGGCAGGGCAGTTGTTCTTTAACTGCTTGATGACATCGTCTCCCTTGTCACCAAAGCTACAATAGATAAAACCAAACACTGGCTTTAGCACCCACGACAATACATCTAAACAACTCTTCACTTGGAAAAGAAAAGCTTCAACCTCATAAATAAGCCTTGGTTCCTCAATAATCTCCTGTGCTCCAGTGGGGGGCTTGTAGTTTTTCCTGAATTCTTCAATCTTATCGCTTTCAGCCTGTTCATAATTGTTAAGGTGATACTTGACCGCGTGGAGTTTGTGATCTACATTTGCTATACGCTCTCGAAGGCCTTGTTTAACAGTATCAGCAACGTTCAGTGCGCTTATCTTGCGCGATAACGGATCGATAATCTTTCTTACTGTTTCATCTATATCCTCTAGGGCTTTGCCGTAAATTTGGACTGCCAATAGGCCAGGCCGGGATTCCCATGTTTTGCCACCATCGCGAGAGACGCCATGATTCGTTATCGGCTCAGGCGTTTCCTTTGGCGTTACCGTAAAATGTAGACTCTCGTGAGGCTCAGCTGTTTTCCACGCTTTCGTCTTATCAGGGTAACAGCAGTTCTTATACTTCTTACCGCTCCCACACGGGCACGGGTCATTCCGTCCTATCTTTTTCTTCGCTTTTGGCATATTTAAGTTTCCTTCTTAATGGCGCCTGTCTTCAAATAATTATCAACCTTTACAGAATCATCCTTATACACCACCTCTCCGCCGACCAAGGTTGCCATCACCTTGCCCTTAAACTTATAGCCATCGTAAGGAGTATTTCTACCCTTAGAGGCAAAATTGCGGCTATCCACTATCCATTCCCGGTCAGGGTCAAGTATGGTGACATTAGCCGGGGCGCCTGCCTTTAAGGTACCTAGTTCACCATTTCTACCGATGACTTTCGCTGGCTCGCAAGTGAGCTTGGAGAGCAGCATGGTCAAGCCTATTTTCCCTTCATGCACCAGGCTCATGAGACAGCCGAAAGCGGTTTCAAAGCCACTTATGCCAAAAGCAGCTAGCTCTAGCCCGCAATTTTTGTCCGCCAAGCTATGTGGTGCATGGTCAGTGGCGATAGCGTCGATCACCCCGCCTTTGAGTCCCTCAATTAAGGCTTTGACATCCTCTTTGGTGCGCAGGGGCGGGTTTACCTTGGCATTGGTATCGAAGGGTTCGTTTGAAGCTTTACCCATAATCCTTTCCTCGGTTAAGGTCAGGTGGTGGGGCGTGACCTCAGCGGTTACCGAAATCCCTTCTTCCTTGGCATTGCGAATAAGCTCCACGGAGCCTTTGGTGCTCGCATGGGCAATGTGAAGTCTGGCTTTTGTCAACTTTGCAAGAATCAGGTCACGGGCTACCATGACTTCCTCAGCAGCCGCTGGAATACCTTCTAGCCCCAACTTGGTGGATACTCGACCTTCGTTTATGATTCCCTTGCCACTCAGCGTCTTATCCTCACAATGGTCAATGACTGGCAATCCCAGGTCTCGACTATACTCCATGGCACGACGCATAATCTGTGAGCTTGCCACAGGGTTGCCATCATCGCTGAAAGCAACTACTCCGGCTTCAGCCAGTCCGGCCATATCGTTTAATTCCTCGCCTTTTCTACCTTTAGTGATACAGCCTATGGGAAGAACGGCAACCAAGCTATCCCTGATTGCTTTTTGCTTCAACCAATTTACAGCAGCCGGAGCATCTAAAGGAGGCTCTGTATTTGCCATACAACATACAGTGGTGAAACCACCTATGGCGGCTGCTTTTGTCCCTGTGGCGATTGTTTCCTTATCCTCAAAACCTGGCTCTCTGAGATGACAATGGAGGTCTATAAAGCCGGGACAGATGACTAGTCCTGTAGCATCGAGATTCTTCGCTTCGCCTGGAATAACAGTGGCCCCTATCTGCACAATCTTGCCCTCAGTAATAAGCAGGTCACCAATCTGGTCTATGCCCTGGCTGGGGTCAATTATATGGCCGCCACGTATAAGCAGAGGGATAGCTTCCTTATTCATTGTCTGGCATAGCTACTGGGCTTGAATCCCTGAGACTGGGCTCTTTTCTTCGAATCAAAAATAATCAGATTTTCTGGGTTAATCTTCCGAGCAAAGTGGCTATCAGCGCTGTGATATTTTTTGCTCTCCAGCTTCCGTTGATGCCACTCTGAACTGGCGACATATCGGGGATGAAGCTCATGGTCGCAATAGACACACCGCAATGTTAAAGGCTCGCGACTTACTATTTTGAACTCAGGCTTTATGTACCTTACTTCTGTTTCCTGGTTTGAGACACACTTTATATTAGGGCACTTAACCCCGGAATCTCGCTTATAAACGGGATAATCTATCTTCCGGGCAAAGGAATCCTCTTCTTCAGGAATTGTGACTTCCTTGGCGCCCAATAAGAGGGTCAGGAGCGCCATTCTGACGGGCATCCCGTAAGCTGCCTGCTTGAAATACATGCTCCTGGGGTCGGCATCCACTTCATGGGTCAACTCATTGACACGGGGTAGCGGATGCATAACAAGTGTTTTCTTAAATTCCTTTCCTTTAAGGAGTTTTTTATCTACCACAGGGTAGCCTTTTTTCGACTCCTGTTCCTCCACCGTGGGCGCTTGCCTTTCCTTTTGAAGCCTGGTGACATAAAGGGCGTCAACCCCCGCCTTCAGTTCCACTCGGATACTTATGTCAGGCAGCATGGCAAGTTGATGTGGGCTAACTGGAGTCATGTATATGGCATCGATAGGGAAGAGCCCCCTTCCAAGTTCTTGGTTCAGATTCCTACATCTTTTCAGCTCACCTTTATATTCTGTGCTTAGTCTCCTTAGGACATGCTCCGGCATCTCAAGCCCTGGGCCTGGGCAGAAAAGGATAGTGGCACCAAACCTGGCTAAGGCATAGATCAGGGAATGAACTGTTCGCCCATGTTTCAAGTCTCCCCACAGAGCAATTCTGAGTCCCTTAACGGTCTGCCGTTCTTTTCTAATGGTGTAGAGGTCGCACAAAGTTTGGGTGGGATGTTCATGGCTCCCGTCACCAGCATTTATCACGGGGACGCCAGCGTAGTCGGCAACCACCCTGGCTGCTCCTTCCCAGGGGTGCCTGATAACAATTATATCGGCATAGCTCCCGAGCACTTTCGCCATATCAGCAATGCTTTCGCCTTTGGCCAGGGAGCTTGCCCCTATGTCCACTGCACTTATGATGCGCCCCCCAAGCCTGAGCATCCC
>Ga0315549_1000332_pt1 | contig 57648 bp, 69 predicted proteins | sample SalMarSW160200MG_FD_203101 | JGI IMG/M metagenome (GOLD analysis project Ga0315549, IMG submission 203101) | Salt marsh sediment microbial communities from the Plum Island Ecosystem LTER, Massachusetts, United States - Salt Marsh Sediment SW1601-200 ...
GGTAACTTTTCAGGATAAATTATTCGTTAAGGACCATGTCAGAAGTTTCCTGCACATTCCACTGAACTTTGGGAAGGTGATGGTGAGGAATATGGAGCGGATTTCGGAAGCCCAGGCCCTTCCAAAGGAGCCGTTACTGCTTTCGGATGAAAAATCACTCTGGGGAGCGGATGTGTATATTGGGGTGGCCAAGGAAGTGCCGGGGGCAGAGATGGTGAGGATATCGGGGACTTTTCTGACCAAGGTTTTTGAAGGACCATACAAGAACATTCGGCATTGGGTGGGAGAGATGAAGGCCTATGTCGAATCAAAGGCAAAGGCAATGAAAAAGATGTACTTTTTCTATACGACCTGTCCAAAGTGCGCTAAGTTCTACGGCAAAAACTATACCGTTATATTGGCTGAAGTATAACACGCTCATCAAAACGAGATTTGCGTTGTTGTTCTCGGCGCCCGTCTAAGGGTGATAATAACGGGCGCCGGAGTAGTTTTTTACCAGTTGGTCTATTCTGCGCCAATAACTGTTACGTCCGGCGGCTGGATCGAGCGAATATTGCGACCCAGCCGGGCACGCCATAAAAGAGTCTCCTCAAGGTTTTGCCTGGCGATATCGGCTTTTAGTGAAAGCAATTCATACTCGTCAGCTTTTCCAAGCAGCTCTTCCGCCTCTTTGAGTTGTTCTTCAAAACTAAGAATTTCCTGCTGGGCCAGAGTCATTTTTGTCGAGAGGTTGGCCAACTCATCACTGAGAGAGCTTAACACAATACTGCCCGGAGGATTGCTTACATCTTCCTGTCGTTTTGCAAGGTCTATTCTGGCTCTTATAATTTTCTCTTTGATGTCTTCCATGTCGGCCGCGGAAGCCCTGCCGGATTCGTAGAGTTTTTTAGTTTCTTCGAGACGTCTTTCATGCACATCGAGCATCGACTTTAATTCCCTGGTAATCGGGTCGTCTTCGACAAGTTTTTTCCGCCTGGCTTGTTCTTCGGCTATTCGCTTGGCTGTTGCTTCATAGAGCGTTTCATCTGAGGCCCGCTTCATTATGGTGGCTTGGTGTTTTTGGCGCAGGCTGCTGATATCTCTGAGAATCACATACCGTGAGAGGTCCCGGGAACCAGAGATATCTCTGAGTTTTGCCTGCATCTGAACGAGCTGCTGCTCTGCGCTGTCGGCTTCCTTGCCAGCAAGCACAAGTTGGCTGTCGAGTTTAGCTCTATACTCTTTAAAAGCTCCACTTAGGGCACTACGCAGGTTATCGATGAGGGCAACCATAAACTCCTCTGCTGCGGGTTTTATGTCATTGGGAAGCCCGACTTGCAGGCGGAACAAGATGGTTTGCTCGTCAGCAGCGGGTAGTGGGCTTGTAACTGTTGGGGCGCGAGGGGTTGTGGGGCGGCGCGTTGGGGTTGTGGTTGTAGTGCTTCTGGGACGAGGCGTTCGTGCGGTATGAGTCCGAGTTGGGGCTCTTGAGGCGGTTGGAGACGTTCTGGCACGAACTGCGGCTCCTGGAAATGCGACTCCTGGCGGTATGCCTATGCCGCCGAGAGCTGAATCCACTGCAAAAATTTCCTCGATTTCGAAGAGCTCAGAAGCGACGTCCGGCGAGATTTCCAGTACTTCGCGGGTGGCTTTTCCAGCGACTCCGGAGCTGCGCAACAAGTAGTCGACAGCGAATTCATTGAGCGGCAGGACTGCCTCGTCGGTGGTAATCTTGACCAGACAGCTTGCGGTTTGCGTGTTTGAGATTTCCTTCTTTGCCGGCTTTTCGTCTGACCGCGCTGTGGTTGCGGTTAGAAGGACCAAAGCCAATAAAAAGACAACAGGTTTTGTGGTTTTCATATCAAATCTCCTTTCGAATTATTGTGTTGATTGTTTTTGATTTCTGATAATGTTTGCCGGGCTTCTTCGGCCCATCGGCTTTGCGGGAAGAGCTCAATAACGCGGTTGTATGCCTGGATGGCGGAGTCTTTTTGGTCAAGCTCACGGTACATACGATTGGCCTGGTAAACGAGGATAAAGGCGGTTTTGTCGACCTGTTTCTGGATTTCTTCGAGTGGGTCGGAGTAGCTCGCGAGCTGAGTCTGGAGTTCGTTAAGTCGGCGTTGTCTTCGCTCCTCGTCGAGGACCTCCCGGATAAAGTTCAATGTGGCATCGGTCTGTATCTGGAGCTGTTTTATCTGAATTTCGAGCGCGACGAGCTTCTGCTGGTCCCTGGTTTTTTTGGCGGTGTAATTCCAAAGACCAAGAGCGAACAGAACGACAGCGGCAGCTGCAACACGGACAACCAAATTTGCGATGTTCCTGCGATTGGCACGGCGGCGGACGGCAGCGGCCAGATTTGCAGATATGGGCACAGGCCCCCCTGCCGTTCGGTCGGCTTTTTGAATCAGATTTTTTATTTTGTCTTCTGTCATAGTTTATTACCCAATCAGTTCAGCCAGGTCCTGTCTCAGTCGTTCTCTGGCCCGGCTTAATCGAACCTGCAGGGCGTTTTTGGATATACCGAGGATTCGTGCAATTTCGTCTGTCGAAAGCTCCTGCAGATACCTTAGTACAACCGGCTCTCGATATTTGAGAGGTAAAGCCTGTACTGCAAGGCGGACCTTGTGGAAAGTTTCATCGTCCATCTGCGCCTTACCCTCATCGTGGGCCGGCAATACAGATGCTCTAACGGCAGCTCGCGAAAAGAACCTGAGATAGAGCATTTGCTTATATCGGTAGCTGCGGCATTTGTTTATTGTTATGGTAAAGAGCCAGCTTTTGAGGCTGCATTCGCAGCGGAATTTTTTCAGACCGAGAAACGCAGCGAGCAAGACTTCCTGAACAATATCCTCGACCTCGCCGGGCCAGCCGAGCAGTCGGTTGGCCAACACCGCAATATCTGCGGAGTATCCTTCGACAATCCTGTCAAAAGCAGTTTCGTCGCCCCGGCTGAATTGTCCAACCAGGAGCTCATCATCAAGGTTTTTGGCCATGACCACTATATTAGACAAGAGAATAGGGAAAAAATTACAAAAAAATGGAGAAATTGTGCAAATTCTGTATCAGTGCGACTAAAAACAAAAAGCCCGGCTGATTGCCGGGCTTTTTGCAATGTTTGAATTTTATAAACAACTCATTTCTTTTTTGGTTTTAAGCCGGCGGCTTTGCGAAGCCTGGCCGCCATATCCGTTTTTTCCCAGGTGAAGTTGGCCCCCTTTCGGCCGAAATGACCGCCATAAGAGGTTTCGGCATAGATTGGGCGGTCAAGTTTCAAGTACGCGATCATTTTCTTGGGAGTCAGGGGGAACAGTTTTCTAACGATTTGGCTTATTTCTTGCTCGCTGATTTTTGCGGTTCCCTCTGCATCTACAAAAACAGAAATCGGCTCGGCTACTCCAATAGCATAAGATAGTTGTACTTCACAGGCGTCGGCGAGGCCGGCAGCAACGATATTCTTAGCGATGTATCTGGCCATATAGCTTGCAGTTCTGTCCACCTTTGTGGGGTCTTTTCCGCTGAAGGCACCGCCGCCGTGACTGCCTCTCCCGCCATAGGTGTCAACGATTATTTTTCTGCCGGTAAGTCCACAATCTCCCTTTGGTCCGCCTGTTACAAAACGGCCTGTCGGATTGACGTGGTATATAATGTCCTTGTCAACAAGGCGCTTCGGCAAAACAGGAAGTATCACTTTGTCGATAATCTGTTTTCGCAATTGTCTGTAACCGATAGACGGTGCGTGCTGAGTTGATACTACAACGGTATGAATGCGTGTCGGCTTCTTGTTTTCATACTCGACCGTCACCTGACTTTTACCATCGGGTCGCAGCCAGGGCAATATCTTATTCCGGCGTGCTTTCTCCAGTCGAGTTGTTATAGCGTGCGCAAGCTGAATCGGCATTGGCATAAGAGCCGGCGTTTCCCTGCAGGCAAATCCGAACATCAAGCCCTGGTCACCGGCCCCTTGTTCTTTGTGCAGACCTACGCCTTCGGTTACACCCTGTGAGATATCGGGGCTCTGCTTGTCAAGGGTAACCATAACAGCACAGCTTTCATAATCGAAGCCCATCGCGGGGTCAGTGTAGCCAATCTCTTTGATGGTGTCGCGGACTACCGTCGGAATATCAACGACTGCTTTTGTTGTTATTTCGCCGGCGACCATGACCATGTTGTTTTTTACCAGAGTTTCACAGGCAACCCTGCTTTTTTTGTCCTGTGCGAGCATTGCATCAAGGATTGCATCGGACACGTGGTCGGCTATTTTGTCAGGATGGCCCATTGTTACGGACTCACTGGTAAAGAGGTATTTGTTGGTGTCATAATGAGGATTGCTTTGAATCGATTTTTTTGCCATTTGTGGTTCACCCTTTCAGCAGATGGTTGAATTTTTACTCAAGACCAAAATGATATACAATAATGATTGCCTATGCAAAGTCAAACCAAAAATAATTGATGCAGGACAGATGTTTTTAACCTTATGGTTTATTACTTTTCTGAGCTATCATTGAGTCTCCAATTATATTTCATATATTCAATGGTATAATTTTCTACTTCAAGAAAATGTTTGTCCTGCTCTGAGATATAATTAGTAAGAAAATTCAAAACGGCCCGAACGGCCGGCTGCTGGTCTTTAAACTTCTTGTCTGTACCGAACTTGCCGATAAACTCACTGCCGAACCAGCTTGGTTTAAGTATGACGGAAAGATATATTTTTTGCTTTTTTCCGTCTATCTTGAATGCCAGGGGGCTGGACAGGAATTTTTTGGCCTGGTCGTCAAGCTGCTCATAAAGTTTGTGTCCGTAATAGGGCTCATTGCGCAAAGGGGGACTGGAGAGGGTGGCATAAGACAGGGCCAAAAACGCTCGTGGCTCATCGAACTCTTTGCGGAAGAACCGCTGTTCAATTTCCAAAAGAGTAAATACCTGGTCCTCCATGACTTTAAACTTTTGCTTATTGATGCCACCAATACGTTTGTTGATGTGCCTGATACTGTCAGGTTCCCAGCCCGGGAGAAGGTGGAGCCACCGATACGACTCTATAGGATAATTTTCGACAATTATCTGAAGCATTATTATGTTGTACGCGTTAGTCCAGAACGCGATCTTGTCCTCTTTCGGCCAGGAGTTATATTCATTTGGATTGAGTTCGGCAAATTCATCCAGGAGTTTTTTTAATTTCAACCTCTTCAGTTTCAGCTTCCGATAGTCCACCATCCCTTTATCGTCAACGAAGCTACTTAGGATATCGGCGCATTTATTATGGAAAGTCGCTTTGGGAGGCGGCTTGACATCATTAGGCTCGGCCTTAATAGGTTTGAACTCGTTAGGTTCAGTCTTTGTGGGCTCAAGTTCGTTAGGTTCGGCTTTACTAAGTTCAGTCTCATTAGGTTCAATTGCCGGAGGCTTGATATCGTTTGGTTCAACTTCCGGGGAGGCAACTTCATTAGGCTCGGTCTTTACAGGTTCGACTTCATTAGGTTCGAACAAGTTGGGTTCCGCTATAGTAGATTCAAGCTTTGGGTCTACAGGCGGTAGAGGAACGGTTGATTCGCGCTCTTCAGGCAGACAACCAACGATAAAAGATAATACTATCAGCCCGTTTATAAAAAAAAGACGATATTTGGCCATTCCAACTTCCGACAACTAAATACTCGGTTCTTCCAGCAATAAGACGTCTCATTCTTGTGTTAGCATAAGGCATTAACTAATAAATGCAACGATTTGTTATTTGTTTTTATCGTATTTTTGTGGAGCAACCCTCATATAAGCCAAAAGGCTTTTACGAGAAGTCAGGCGAGATTCTATATTTCAGCCCTTTAATACAGCTAATGGTACCATTCTGGCGACGGCTTTTGCCCAGCCGCATTCTATAACAATTCGGACGACCTCATCAATGTCTTTATAGGCATCGGGCGCTTCTTCCTTTATTTTATGTTTGTTGCCGGCAATGAGCTTTACACCTTCCATACTTTGTCTGAACTGGTCGTCGCTAATTTTAGCGGGAGTGATAATTCTGCCCCTGCGAGCTTTTCCAAGCGCAGCCGTTCTGCTCATCACTCTGCCTGCACCGTGGTTGACCGAGCACAAAGATTCATCAGAATTGCCGGTTCCGACCATCAAATAGCTTGCTGTGCCCATCGAACCGGGTGTGATTATAGGCTGGCCAATCCCTGAGAAGATGGTACCCGCCATACGATCCCGGCCGAAAGCACGGGTGGCACCTTTGCGGTGTACCCAAAGTCGTCTGCCATTGTGGTCTTCGAGCTTTGCCATATTGTGAGCGACATCGTACACCATCTTCAGCGGCGTTAGACCGAACATTCTGTTAAAGCAACGCCTTACAAGCAGAGCCATAATGTGACGATTCGTAAATGCGAAGTTGGCGGCAGCGCCCATTGCGTTGATATAATCTTTGCCGGCGTCGCTTTCTGTCGGCAAATATGAGAGCATTTTTCTTCTTTCGGCCATTTCGGGTTTGTCGGCAGCAATACTCATATACCGGTCGGCGATTTCATAGCCGAACCGGCGGGAACCCGAATGTATCATTACAACAATTTGATTTTCAAAAAGACCGAGTGTTTTTGCTAAATCCTGGTCGAAGATTTTTTGCACGTGTTGAATTTCAATAAAGTGATTACCGCCACCAAGTGTGCCGAGCTGCCCGGAACCTTTTTGTATCGCGGCGTTCGGCACTGCGGCAAGGTCGGCAGGCATACAGCCATGCTCCTCGATTCTTCTGATGTCCTCGGCAAACTCGCCAGGCTCGAATGCCTCCCAGGCATGGTGTCTGACTCTTTCTGCAAGGGTGGGTATGGAAGCGGCACCGTTATTTATAACAGCTTCGATGCCGGCTTTGTCCAACGGAAGATTGGCCCTGCCCTCACCCAGTGGGATATCATGAGCGATAGATACAGCGATTTTGTCGGTGTCGATATCGCCTTTTGAAAAGGGTGTGCGTAAAAGGCGCATACCACAGTTAATATCGTACCCGACGGCGGCAGGCATTATGGCGTTGCCTAATCCTAAAACGGCTCCGATAGGTACGCCGAAACCAACGTGGATATCAGCGGTGGCAAGGACCTTTTTGGCCGGGGGCAAAGAAGCTGCATCATAAAGCTGACGGACAGCTTCGGGCTCGAGTTTGATGGCTTCAGAGGCGTAAATGGTTGCATCCGTAACCATTTGGCCGCATCGTCCCATATGCAGGCGAAAGGGGTCTATGCGAACAAGTTTTGGAGTTGATTCGGACACAAATAAATCCTTAACAAACGCTTATCAGTTCTGAGAATACAATTATATCGGCTTTTACGATCTATGGATAGAGACTTTTGCGAAAAAGCTTAAGAAAAACGAGACTGTAGCATCTTTACAAAGTTCTCTGCTATCCTGTTTTTCGTTTTTCACCGTTTCTGCTCCAATGTAACGTTGTCCACCCGAAAAACCTCGTCATAGTTGTCATTGAAGGACTTATGTAAGCTTGCTGCATACGGCTGATTATAGTATCTTGGCAGCATGAATACCATAAGAAACCTTACAACAAACCTCTTTCATCTTATTGTTTGTGCTTGCGAATTGTTTAGCTATGGCCTGACTTTCCTGCGGGCTATTCTTTGTTCAAGAGCAGTACTGGCGACTATGCTACTGGCCGTGGAGAGGCAACTCGCTGCTTGTAAGCACCAGATCAATTCAAAGAAGCAGTCGCAGCCACGATTCACGGCAGGTTTTCGTCTTCTGTGGGTGCTGCTCTCAAAGTCCCTGGACAAGTGGGAAGACCTTGTTTGCCTAATGCAACCAGCTACAGTCAAAAATTGGAATACTACAGCTTTCTGATACTTCTGGCGATGGAAGTCGCGTAGAAAAGGTGGACGACCTCAGATTTCCAAGGAAATACAGAATTTAATCTACAGGCTGAGCAAAGAGAATCCCTTATGGAGCCCTGAAAGGATCAAGGATACGCTTGTCCGCCTCCAGTATGATCCACGATGCGAGGATACTATACGCAAATACATGTTTAAGCCTCGAAAACCTCGCAAGAAATCAACTACATGGCTTCCATTTCTGCATAATCACCTGGATGTGTCATGGACAATCGATTTCCTCACAGTTACGACCATCAATTTTGCCACATTGTATGTTTTCCTTGTTCTTGACCATGGTCGTCGGAACATTGTACACGTTGCGATAACAAGGTATCCATCAATGAGATGGGTAGTCCAGCAACTACGCGAGGCGATGCCATTTGGTCTACAGCCCAAATACCTCTTCCGTGACAATGACGGCATCTATGGCAATGGAGTGCGAGCTTTTCTGGAAAGCTGCAGCATAACGGAAGTTCGCACTGCATACCGAAGTCCTTGGCAGAATCCGTTCGTAGAGAGATACATAGGGACATTACGGCGAGAGGTGCTCGATCATGTTATAGTGCTTAACCAAGGCCCATCTTGAGCGATTAATTCGGGAGTTTACTGAGGATTACTATCATATAGCACGACCGCACCAAGGCCTCGCTGGTGAGACGCCTGTTTCACAAACAAAACAACCAGAAATTCCTGGCCTAAGCAAACTCATCTCTATTCCGGTGCTCGGAGGTTTGCATCACCGATATGTCCGCGTAGCGGCTTGAATTGTCGAAGAACTTCCTGCGCTCGTCTCAGTATCCCCGTCGATTCCCCGGTTTGTTGTGAAAAAATGTCCGATTGAATCATTGGGCACCACTCGAATGGGACAACATGTCGCAAACTTCGGCAGTCTTCGTGGCACACCTCCCTCAAGATATGGTTTTTCGCAGGGACAGCCATCTCGCTGCTGTTGGGATAGCTTTGCACAAAGGCGAATTATGGCATCGATTCTTGTGGTACGTGATAGCTTCGCCTCCGGGGTATTGGTACCTACCGGGCTGGTTTCTATACGTCGGCTCAATTCGATCGTCATATCCTCATAAGGAATGCTATGTTCCTTACAAAACTTGGCGACATAACCACCGATGCACATCCCGATGGAGGCTTCAAAAAGCTGTGCTGGCCACATCCCGTCTCGCTTTTTATCTCCATCCTCACCACGTCCAGTTGTCACTGTGTATCCTTTACAGATCGCCGAAAAACGGAATCCGTTTTCATACTTAACCAGCACTTCCATTAGCTATCCCTCACAGAGCATGTGATGAATTCCCTCTGCTGCTATCTTAGCATCGGCAATGGCAGTAACCGCATCTAAGTTCAGATTTACTATGTCGCCGCCGGCGAACAATGCGGGGATTGTAGTCATACCATTTTCGTCAACCTTTACTTTTCTTTGGGGTGTAAACTCCAGTTTTTCAAAGAGCTCTTCTGGGAGGAACGAAAAGTCAGAGGCCTGGCCAATGGCCTCGATTATCATATCCCCATCCAAGAACATCTGCTTTTCTTCATAAAAAGTGGGGCTGAATCTACCCTGTTCGTCAAATACCGACTTAACCTTCATACACAACAGTCCCTTAATTTTGCCATCTTCGACTTTAACCTCTTTTGGACCCCATGCGGGATTAAATTGAATTCCTTCCGCCTTTGCTTCTTCGATTTCGTCCTCTGTTGCGGGCATCTGGTCCCAATCTTCCAGAGAAACCGTTTTAGTTACTACCTCTTCATTAGGATATTGCATATATTGCAAACGCAGAGCCTCTCTTGCTACATCCATAGCCACATTTCCACCACCGATAACGATTACTTCTTTGCCAACCTTGACCGGCTCTGTGATTTTGTTCGCCTGTAGAAATGGAAGAGCCAAGTGGGCTTTATCAATATTTTTGACCTTTGTGGAGCGGCTTACAGTTGTTCCTATACCAAGATAAATTGCATCATATTCTTTTAGAATATCTTCAAATAGAATATCTTTGCCCACCGTAGTATTAAATCTAAACTCAACTCCCAAAGAAGCAATATGATTGACATCCTTGTCTATCGCCTCAATAGGTAATCTATAGAGCGGCGGACCTATCCGCATCATTCCGCCGCCGCCGGGCAAAGAGTCAAATACAACTACCTTATGACCTTTTAAGGTTAGAAAATAAGCCATAGATAAACCGCTTGGCCCTGCCCCTATAACAGCAATTTTCTTGCCTGTAGGCTCGGCGGCTCGGAGCTCTAAAGCAGTTTTGTAATCTTTAATAGAATCCGCAACGAATCTCTTGAGCCATCTTACAGCCAGCGCTTCTCCTCGTATACTCAAAGAGCAAGCTGTTTCACAATATTTCATACATATTCTTCCACAGATTGAAGGGATCGGATTATCCTCAAATATTTTCTTTAAGGATTCGCCAGGTTTGTCTTCGTAAACAGCCTTGATATAATCGGAAATCTTCAGATGTGCCGGGCAGGCTTCCTCGCATAACTTGCATTCCAGGCAGCGGGAAGCTTCAGCTTTAGCTTCTTCTTTGTTATAGCCTATTACCTGCTCTACGAAGGATAATTTCCTTTCCTCAGGTTGAACCTCGGGCATAGGCACACGCTGCGGCTCGAACAGAGAGTAGTCAATATCTGATACGAATCCTTCGTAGTTTTCTTTGCGGTGAGCCAGGCTTGCTTTAAAAATAGAATACTGTTCGGAGCCGAGGAAATGCTCTTTATCCGTTTTTTCATCCTTCGGGAAAAAAGCAAAAGTATTCGTATCAAAGTGGATATGGAAATAGTCCCTGGATAATCTCAGGGAACCGGCAGGGCAGATGTCCACACATAAGCCGCAAAAACAACATCTGCCATAGTCAAGTTTGGGTCTTTCATTCTTTATACCTTCCTGCGGTTTGGGCTTCAATTCAGGGATCTCTACCATCTCGATTGCTTCATTTGGACATATATCGGCGCAGTTGCCGCAACCGGTGCATTTTTCCCAGTCGTTTAGATGAAAACCTCGGTATCGCAGCGCCGGCTCTTTGCGTTCAAAAGGATACCTCAAGGTACGCGGCTTTTTGAATAGAAAGTTAATCGCCTTGAACGGGCTTAAGATACTGCCCTTTTTTTCTGTCGCTGTTTTTTCCTTCATCTATCTATCTCTGGAGCAACTACGTATAAACTTATCATTATATTTCCGACATCAGCAATACTGGCGTTCTTCAATAATTCTTCCAGGATAATCAAGCCGTGAGGATAGGAAGGCGTTCTGAAATGCACCCTGTAAGGCTTATCGCCGCCGTTGCTGACCATATAAAGGCCCAACTCTCCGCGTGAAGACTCGCATCTGACATAAGCTTCACCTTTTGGTATTTTCCATTTGAATGGGTTTGGTACGCGATTATAAACCGGGCCTTCCGGCATAGCATCGAGCAGCTTGAATATCATATGAACGCTTTCGATCATCTCGTCTCTTATAACCCAAACCCTTGAATAAGCATCGCCGTCTTCTCTTACAGGGACATCCCAGTCTACCTTGTCGTAGGCGGCATAAGGTTCGACCTTTCTGATATCAAATTTCATCCCTGTTGCCCTTAAAGTTTGTCCCGTTGCTCCAAACTCCATCGCCTGCTCTTGAGTTATTTTGCCTATTCCTCCGGCGCGTTCATAAAATAGACGGTTATTAAAAAACGTGGCATCATAATCCGGCACACAGCCGCCTATGGAGTGCAGCGTGCTTACAATTTTATCCTTAAATCCCGGCGGGAAATCACGTCTAACTCCCCCCGGCCATATATATATGTGATAGACTCTGCCGCCGGTAAGTTCTTCAAACAGGTCCAAGATAAGGTCCCGGTGATACATTGCCCACTGAGCCACAGTGTCAAAGCCGAGCATGTTCGCATAAGCCCACAAGCCAAATAGATGCGAACCGACCCGGGCAAGCTCAAGGTAAATACTTCTTACGAAATGGGCCCTTTCCGGAACTTCTATCTGCGCCAGCTTTTCGACCGCCATTGCATATATCATTTCCATCGAGTCGGGTTCTACTACATTTATTCTGCAGACCATCGGGAAGTTCTGTATCCAAGTTCTGTATTCCATCAATTTTTCAAAACCGCGATGGAGGTAACCGGGATTGGCCGTAGCTTCCAGAATACGGTCACCCTCGACTTTGAGAGTGATGCTGAAATTACCAACCATTCCCAGATGCTGCGGGCCGAAGTAGAGTTCAAGCTCCCTGGTAGAACCAGTTTTTCTGCTGTTTGTATTTATTAAATTCAAAACTTCCATCCTTCTTTGGCCATTTTCGTAAAATTGTCGCGTTCTTCCTGATTCATCTGTTCAATATTTATTTCTACTTGGATAGAGCTATCCAGATCAGACAACGTCTTTTTTATGATTTCAATTAAAAGGTCTTTTACAGGAACCTGCAGAAAGGGAAGCTTCAAGCTAATATTTACTTCATCTTTCTTATAAATAACATCATCGAGCATCCCCAGAGCAGCTAAACTATAATTGATCTCAGGATGCATTATTTTAGATAGTGCTTGTTCTATTTCTGGCTGTGAAAGTTCAGTCATAATCTTCGCTCATTTATCTTTATCATCTACAAAGGGAATTTTTTCAAAAGCTTCTTGGACATATTTTCTGGTATCAAAATCCTTTCTAAAAGGTGGAATTTCATACTCACGTTCCAGCAGAAGCGGAATCAGTCTCGGATGCCCTTCAAATTTTATCCCGAAAAGCTCGTGTATCTCACGCTCATAGGGTTCGGCATTCGGGAAAATACCGATTACCGTCTTGAACTGCGGTTTTTCTCTTGGAATCCTCGTCTTTAGGATTATATGCAGTCTTTGGCGGCCCGTTACTTCATCATCATTTTGCATATAAGAAGTAAGAATAAAACAAAGCTCGAAACAATCGTCTTCTATCCAGTCCACAGCAGAGAGAAGCGATAAGTGGTTAAAACCGGCATCTTTGAGAAATCTTAAAAGAGCCAAGACGTTATCGCTTTCAGCGGATACGGCCATTCTGCTGTCTTCAGAAGAAGCTGTCCGTATATCTTTGAAAGTTGCTTCGAGTTTTTCTTTTAATGATTTATTCACTGTTCATTCCCTTGGGATTCATCGCTTACCGGAAATAAAGGCGGCCACTCAAGTTTGCCCAAAGCCATCTCTTGATTTCTTCTGTAAGATTTGTAATTTTCTCTGTACCTTATATAGCCGTTTGCCATTTCTTTATCAATCAGCGTCCAAAGATGGGTTACGGCAATAAATATCGCCTCCGGCCTGGGCATACACCCGGCTATCCAGCCATCTATAGGGATATATTTATCCAGGTGCTTTATAGTGTTATAGGAATCCCAGTACATGCCGCCATTTATGGGACAAGAGCCAAAGCCTATCGCATATTTTGGTTCAAGCATTTGCTCATATGTTCTTATAATAGCTCTTAATGTTTTTACTGAGACGTACCCGGTAATTAGGAAGAGATTTGCCTGTCTGGGCGTAGCGACAGGGATTATACCGAATCGCTCCGCGTCCCAACGTGACGTTATAACAGGAGGAACTTCGATTATTCCACAGCCGGTGCAAAAATATATCGCGTGGAGCGAGTACTTATTTGCCATCTTAGCAGGTGCTTTGAGCCATTTTGTAATCTGGTTTCTATCCAACTGTTAACTCCTTATGGCCAAGGCTATAATCAGACCTAAAAAGGCCAGCAGTGTAGGCCACTTCCATAAGTACTTAACTGCCTGTTCGATTCTAAACCTTGGGAAGACAGCATTTATACATAGGCCGAGCACAAAGACCACCAGCATTTTCACAAAGAAGATAGCTGGATTATCTGCTCCTCCCAGAAACAAATTTACGAAAAGAGCGATACTAATAAACAGAACAAAAGCGTGTTCAATAGTAGCTAAGGCTAAATATTTGCCGCCATATTCTACCATCGGGCCGGAAGAGATCTCCTGAGGCGCCGAACTCATATCAAACGGTCTGAGACCGAGTATCGCAGGCAAGATAAGAAAATAAGAAAGGCCTGATAAAAATAGCGGAAAAGAGAAAAGAAGCCAACCTGTACTTTGCTGAGCGTTTACCACTTCTATTATAGAAATCGTTTTATAACGGGTCATTACCGCCAGCAGCACAAGAAGCAAAGGCACCTCATATCCCAGGCCCAGGATGAGTTTTCGGGAGATGCCGATACTGATGTTTGGATTAGCACCTTGTCCACCCGATAGGGCCATGCCCAACGGTGCGAGCAACATAATATAAAGGATTACTAACAGGCCACCTGAGCCGCTCAGAGGAGCAATTCCGCCTAAAGGTAAAAACAAGACCACTACTATAGAACCGGCTAAAGAAAGGATTAAGCCCAGGTCAAACATGGACCCGTGTGATACGCTTTTTTGATAAAACAATCTAATCATATCGATAACCGGCTGGATAAGAGGAGGGCCGTAGCGCCAATGGATTCTTGCCATAATCTTCCTGGCTAAACCCAGGAAGAATACTCCTACTACCAGGGCTAAAATGGGAGACAAAATTATCTGGATAATTTTTACTACCATATTTTCCATCTCATCTGGACGAATATTAATACTGCCAAAAACAATATTATGTACATTACATAGTAACCCACATCTCCGCTGTATATGCGTCTAACACTGCCGGCAAGGCTTCGCACCGAAGAGGCAATCCAATAATAAAATTCATCTATTACGTCCCTCAAGAAAGGCTTTATCATTCTATACAACGGATTATAGAATTCAGCAGTGTAATGATATTTATCCGCCGGCGTATATGCTCCTGCTGCGTAGCTATCTTCCTGAGGAACCGATACCGATTCTGCACCCAGACGAAAGAGCAGCCAGAGCAAAACAGCAGCCACTAACACGGCAGAGAAAATGTTTATTGTATTTAATGTTCCGGTTTCTGAGGCGATCCCCCATAGAGTTATATTTAACGACTCAAAACCAAAGGAAGTTCCAATCGTATTGATAACCTTAAGGGGGATACCAGGAAGGATACCGAAGATAAGAATCGCAAGCGATAAAATTACCATGGGTAACTGCATAGTGAAGGGCGATTTTTGTATGTCTTTATATTTTTCAGGAAGCTGCCCCAAGAACACATTGTGAATCAACTTATACGAGTAAAGTATTGTCCCCCACGTTCCTGCCAGCGCGAAAAAGGCCAAAAATGGAGAACCCTCAAGAATTAAAGTCTTATAGATTAGCCATTTGGAGACAAATCCACTGGTCAGAGGCACTCCAATCAATGCACAAATACCCACTAATGTAGCGATGAAGACCACCGGCATTTTCTTAGCGAGACCACCTAATGAATCCAAATCTCTCGTTCGGGTCCTGAATTCGACTGCACCTACAGCCAAAAACAGCAGTGCTTTAAACATCGCATGATTGAAGAAGTGAAATATGCCTCCCGCCAGAGCTAAGTTTGTTCCAAACGCAATTCCCAAAATTATATATCCTGCCTGTCCCACAGTAGACCAGGCTAATAATCTTTTGGCGTCCGTTTGGAGCATAGCGATAAATGTAGGGATTAGAATGGTGACGGCACCTAATAAACAAAGAATGGAATGGAAGCTAAGCAAGCCGCGACCCAAGCCGAGAAAAAGCTTTAAGCCCATTATCACATATAGCAAAAGCAGAAAGCCATAGGTTCCCATCTTTATAAGTATTCCGGAAAGCACCGCAGAAAATGGGGCCGGTGCCTCAGAATGGGCATCGGGCAGCCATGTATGAAATGGCAGGACTGCATTCTTAATCCCGAAAGTAATACCAAAGGCGGTCAAGATAAACACGATATAGCCGGGTGAGGCAGAGGTAATTGCAGAAGCAATCTGTGATATACTCAAAGTATCGAAAGTAACATAGAGCGATAGCATACCCACAAGGAAGCACAAAGAACCGATAATCGACATTATGATATATTTCATTCCTGCAGCGATGGCGGGGCCTTTGTTGTAGCTTATAAGTAAAAATGCGCTCCAGGACATTATTTCCCAAAAGATATAGAAAGAGACCAAATCACCCGCCAATACAATCCCGAGCATTGCCGCATTAACAAGGAGCATCATCAGGAAATAAAAGTCAGTTTTTTCTCTTCCCTTTATATAGCTTAAAGAGAAGATGACAGAAAGCGCCCCTATAACGGCTATAGTGATAGCAAAGAACCAGGAAAGCATATTCAATCTCAAGACAAGACCGAGACCGAGAAATCCTGAATAAAAAGTCTTTTCCACCGATTTGCCATAAAGACAAGCAATGAAAACTACCAGGGACAAAGCAATAACGACTGCAAGAAAACCCCTGATTTTCTCGGAGGTCTTTCCAAGAAGATAAGTGAGCAGTGCGCCACCAAAGGCAAATATTAGTAAAATCTCCAGACTCATCCTAAAACGCTCCTGATATAGTCGAGTCTATTTAGAAGCTCTGAGGCAGCCGAGTTTAGAACATCGGTTACCAGTTTTGGATATATGCCAACAATTACGATCAGTACCACGAAGATAAACATAGGAACCAAGGCAGTGATAGGAGCCTCTTTCCTTTCCGGATTGGGTTTTTCTCCCTTAAAATATAGAACTTGAACGACGCGGAAGAAATACGCAGCTTCAATTACCGTGCCTAACAGGGCAAGGCCAATAAGCACGAAAAGAAAAGTTTCTTTAGTAGCCAGGGCAGCTCGAACAACTAAAAATTTGCTGGGAAAACCTATAAAGGGCGGCAGCCCTACAAGCGAAAATGCGCCGATGGTAAATGCTAAGCAGGTAAGTGGCATCTTCTTACCCATTCCTTCCAAGGCCGAAATCTCCATAGAACCAGCTCGGTAAATCATATATCCTGCCGCTAAAAACAGCAGTGCTTTACTCAGAGCGTGACTTACCAATTGGAATAAACCGCCGGTTACTCCGTAAGAAGTAGCTATGGCCAAAGCAAACAGGATTAAGCCTATTTGGCCTATGCTGGAATAGGCAAGCATCCTCTTGATGTTGTTTTGACTAAAAGCACACATCTCACCTACTAAAAGAGTTAAAATTCCTAAAAGCGCCAGAAATAGCAAAATGCTTGAGGCACCAAATATTGTGAATACAACCCTGACCACAGCATAAAGGCCTACTTCTATGGCTATACCGGATAGAACCGCGCTTATAGATGACGGTGCCGATGAATGAGCATCAGGCAGCCAGGCATTCAACGGGAATATAGCTGCCTCTACGCCCAAGCCGGTAATAAGCAACACCATAGGGACAAACACCGATATGGGACTAACTGATTTTATATTTTGGGCAATATCAGCCATATTAAGCGTCCCGAAGAGGCCGTAAAGCAGGCCGACACCTATAAGCAAAAGGCTTGAACCAACCGCACCCTGAATTAGATATTTAATAGCTGATTCAAATCCAGCTTTGTTTGCTGTATAAGCTACGAGGGCATAGGACGAAATACAGAGAATCTCAAAGAAGACAAAAAGGTTGAATATATCCCCTGTGAGAACAACGCCAGTGGCTCCGGTAAGAAGCAAAAGATAAAGCATATGGTACTTCTCGGCAGCACCTTCTTTGATGTAATCCAATGCATAGATAGAAACCAGAAGACCTACTAAAGCAATGATAATAGAAAACAGCACGCCGACCGGGCCGGCTACCAGATTAATACAGAACGGAGGTTGCCAGCCACCGATGGAAACAATTACAGGATTTTCCAACACTTTGGGAAGCAGTAGTAGGGAAATAACAAGGTTGAAGGCAAACGCTACCGGCGGAACGTATTTAGCCGCAGCTTTCCAAAAAAGAGCAAATAGAGGAATGGCAAAAGCCAAACCCAAAGGTACTGCAATAAGAAGTACCGGATTTACCATTTCTGCTCCCTTATTTTACGAAGGTTAAGTGTCCCGTAATGCTGATATAATCTAATAGCCAATGAAAGGGCCAATGCCAAGACTGCTACGCCAATTACGATAGCTGTCAGAACCAATGCCTGCGGCACCGGGTCGACCATACGCTCGGAGTCTATCCCGGGCCTCGAAAAAATTGGAGCAGTTCCTTTTGTAATGTAGCCAACGGAAATGAGAAACAGGTTTACTCCTGTATCCAGGATGCCGAGACCAATGATGACTTTAATAAGGTTGTGTTTAACCAGAATAATATAAAGCCCGACCAATATAAGTCCAAAGGCTCCTATATAATAAATGTAACTGTTCAAAAAACCCATCGTGTCGTCAACTTTCCTCAATCAGGTTGTCAATAATACCGGTTAATTCTGAACCTACTTTAAATCCGATGGCAATATAAATAATGGGGATAATGCCGGCACTAAAGAGTTCATTCGCTGTTCCCTTAGGCAAAAAGTTCGAAAGGAAATAGCCGCCAGAAACTAAACCAAACAGGCCTATAACCACAAAGAGCAGGCCACCTAAAGACTCTGCAAGATTAGATGCGAGCCGACTAATTCTTCTTTCCCGGCAGCCCAGATAAATTAAAAGAAAGCCGGAGGCAATGATCGCTCCTCCCTGAAAGCCTCCTCCGGGGGTGAGGTGTCCGTGGATAAAGATATAGGTACCGAAAATGATAATAAGGGGAAACAAAAGCCTGCATCCGGTATAGAGGACCATGCTGGCCGGCTCCGTTTTTCTCATTTTTTCTCTTCCGCTGGCTGTTAGCACCGCGCCTAAACCGATTGCAGCAATGAATAAAACCGTAACCTCGCCCAAGGTATCAAAACCACGGTAATTTACCACAACTGAGGTGACTATATTGGCAGCCCCGGTTTCTTTTATACCTTTGTTAATATAATACCTGCCTACCTTTGTCTTAGGCGTACCAAAAGGAATCTTTGCCAGTGACAGGCTAATTCCCAAGGCTACTATTACTAATAAAAGGATGCTGATTATCCTTCTCATTCTTCGTGCCTCTTTGTTCTGGTGATAGCAATAATAAAGATGGCCGCCGTTAATGCCGCACCGATGGAAGCCTCAGCCATCGCTACATCGGGGGCTTGAAGAAAATAGAAAAGTATGGAAGCAATTAAACTTACCAATGCCGCGGCAATTACCGCGCTAATTAGGTCTTTAAAAATGGATGCTGCGAAAGCTCCTACAAGCATCAAAACTACCAAAAATGAAACAATAAAAATCATTCCTTTTCCTTGAATTCAGCAAACTCCTCGGCCTTATCCACAACGCTTTTATCACATAAAGAAACACCACTTTTGCGAGACGCTCGTCCCAAGGCATGGTTAGAGATAGGATTGGTGATAAGGATAAACAAGGCAATAACCAGCGTCTTCGGCAACCAATCGGGTTGCATTATCCCAACGCCAATGATGGTCAAGAAAGCTCCCAGGGTTGTACACTTTGTTCCTGCCTGCAGACGGTTGTAGACATCGGGCATTCTCAATATACCCAGGCTTCCCAAAAAGAGGAATATTGTCCCGATTCCTGTAACGATAGTTCCTGCTAACAGCACTTAGATTCCCTTTTCCAAAAATCTTGCAATAGCAACTGAACCGATGAAGGTTAGAACCGCATAAACCAAAGCGACATCCAAATAAACATATCTTTCAAAAATAGAACCCAAAAGGACAAGCAAAGCGGTGGTAATCGTAGCTATGGTATCCACCGCTACCGCACGGTCCGGGGCGGTTGGGCCTTTGAGCATACGTAAAAGGCACAAAACAACACCAGCCACTATGACTGCAAGAAAAACAATGTCGCTAATATTAAACGCCATAATTTATTGACTTATCTGAATATATGAATAATATGATTAAAGGCCCTAAAAAAATTATTTCCTTTTAATTATTTTCACAATTTTTCTTACCCGCGCATCAATCACCCTGTAGCATGTTTTCGTTCCTTCTCTTCTGCCTTTAATGATACCTGCATTTTTCAATATCCTAAGATGCTGCGAAATGGTAGATTGAGGCAGCCCCAATACCTTCTGGATCTGGGCAACATTACATTCGTCCTTGAGAAGGCCGGCCACCATCTTTAATCGCGCCGGATGCCCAAGGGCCTTCAATGTTTCGCTGACTTTCTCGTAGTTTACTCCCACTGCTGAACCTCAATCTTACATTTCTTGATTATCCATGAGAATTCTAATAACTTTCTTGGTTTACCCCGTTAGATAATAAACCTGCCTTACTTCTCTATAACTCAAATACTTATCTAACGGGATTCATGAGAATATCACCCTTAAATATTTCTCAAATCTCTGGCCTATCAGGCTTGTTGCTTCATCAATATCTTCGGTCTTTACGTTTATCCAGTGAATAAGGAGCTCATCGTCGATAACATCCAATGTAAACGTGCCGGGAGTTAGGGTAATGGAATTGGCTAAAATTAACTTTCCAATATCGGATTTAAGCGACGTTTTAATGACCACGATACCCGGTTTTATGGGCATTTGGGGGTGGAGAATCCGATAAGCAACGTCGAAATTGGCCTTGATTATCTCCCAGAAAAGCACAATTATGTACACGAGGAAAAATAAAATTCTCTTTATACTTAGCGGCGGCAAACCCAGCTTTGAGTAAATATGAGCTGCGAAAAGGGAGACAATCAGGCAAACCACACCGCCGGTAATCAGCTCCGGCCAGTCTAATTTCGAACTCAAAGCCAACCATAAGGCGAAAGAGAGCGCCCAAAGCCAGGTGAAACCTTTTACCTTTTCAGATGTTGGGTAAACAACCCGTTGCATTTACAAATCCAAATTTTTTAACTGTCTATTTGTGTACACTTTCACAAGAAAACGCAATTTTCACCTTATCATTGGTTTTGTCAACAAAAATTTTTTGAATTTATTTGAATATCTGAATATATGAATATATGAATATCCTTGACAGACACAACAGTCGTCATAAACTCTTTTGTTATGTGAACATAGGACGAAGCAATGAATAGGGTGGTTTATGAGGTATCATAAAATTCCGGATGAAGCTGTTCGACGGCTGCCGATTTACCTTCGAGGCTTGCTGTCTTTATTAGAACAAGGACACAAGAATATATCCAGCCATAATTTAGCTGATTTTCTTGGGGTTAATCACTGGCAGATAAGGAAGGACTTTTCTTATTTTGGCGGCTTTGGTACACCCGGTATGGGCTATGATATCGACAGACTCATAAAGGAAATTAGAAAAATTCTCAAACTCAATGTGGTTCACAAGGCAGCTTTGGTGGGCGTAGGCAATCTGGGCTCGGCTGTTCTGGCATATCCCGGATTTAGAATATATGGGTTCGAGATTGCTGCCGCATTCGATAATGACCCTCAAAGAATTGGGCAAAAGGTAGCAAATATCACGGTCGAGGATGTTTCAAAAATCCAGACTTTGCAGAAAAGAAAAATTGACCTTGGGATTATTACTGTTCCTTGCGAGTCTGCTCAGGAAACATTTGATGCTCTCGTTAAGGCGGGCGTTATGGGTATCTTGAGTTTTTCGCCATGCCATAAAACAAGCCGTAAAAAACTGAAAGTAATAATCATCGATATTGCGATGGACCTTGCTCGTTTGCCATATTATATGCCCGTAAGTCGAGCCGCTAAAGCGTAAGGTAAGTACGGTTGCATCTGCGGTTTGAAGAAATCTCGTTTGTGCTTTGCTAAGCATTTCCAGCAGGTGCGTGTGGTTTGCAGCGAGATATAATATTTCTTAGTTCGATACCTGCTATTTAGTTTCGTCGGTTAGCTTGTCCAATAAAGCAACATACTCAGCTTCGGTTCGCAGTCCTACCAGACGCTTTACCTCTTTGCCGTTGCTGATAATCAAAACCGTAGGGATTGCCCTAATTCCATATCGCTGTGCTACCGCGGGAACCCGGTCGACATCTACCTTACACACGGTGACCGTGCCGGCATACCTATCAGCCAGTGACGATATGGTTGGAGCCAGAAGCCTGCAGGGAGGGCAGCGATTGGAGAATAAATCCACGAGACAAATCCCAGGTGTGTCAAGCACGTTGGTTTTGAAACCGGTCTGGCTCTCGATGTGGATAATGTTGGAACTTCCCTCCTTCTCTTTAGGTGTTCGCGAAAACGCCGAGGCCAGTAAAGCTCCCATCACCGCGCCGTAAATCGCCCCACGGTAAGGATTTGCCGTCAGTGGACAAGTGCCGGACGAGCACTTGCCGAAATAACCCAGAAGAGCACCGATTGCTCCTCCAATAAGCACGCCTAATAATATCCTGACAACCATAACTTTAGCTTTCATTCGTTTTTCTTGGAATCTCCAGGAAAACTCTGCTCAACTATGCTTCTGAGTTTATCTCGTTCCAGAATACCTGAATCCACCCGATTATGCAAGTCCTTTTGGCAGGATTTCTCGTCCAAGTTAATTTGTCACAATGGTTGCGAAGGATGCTTTTTTGTGGTACAAATAATTTATGGCAGGTAGAACGCAACCGAAAGAACAAAATGTTATTCTCGATTCGATACGTGAAGGTGTTTTCACGGTTGATATGGATTGGCGGATTACCTCTTTTAATCGTGCGGCAGAGGAGATTACCGGTATCCAGCGCACAAAGGCTATCGGCCAACATTGTAGGGATGTTTTTCGGGCGGATGTATGTGAAAACGACTGTACCCTGGCGGCAACAATGGAAAGCGGCAAACCTATAATGAATAAAGTGGTCCATATCATTGACGCCCAGGGCAAAAAACGAGCAGTTGCTATATCTACAGCTTTGTTGAAGGATGGCAGTGGTAAGGTCATCGGCGGAGTTGAAACGTTTCGTGATATGAGCATGATCGAGCAGCTTCGCAAGGAAATCGATGGCCGATACTCTTGTGAGGACATAATCAGCCAAAGTCATAAAATGCAAAATCTCTTTGCTGTTCTACCAAATATTGCTGAAAGTAATACTACAGTTTTAATAGAAGGTGAAAGTGGAACAGGCAAGGAGCTTTTCGCTCGGGCGATTCATAACCTTAGCTTCCGCAAGGATAAGCCTTTTGTTGCGGTTAATTGCGCCAGCTTACCTGATACCCTTTTGGAATCTGAATTATTCGGTTATAAGGCCGGAGCGTTTACTGATGCTAAAAAGGATAAACCCGGCCGATTCGCTTTAGCCCAAGGCGGTACAATATTCTTAGATGAGATTGGCGACATATCATCGGCTATGCAGGTACGACTGCTTCGTGTCCTGCAGGAAAAGACTTATGAGCCAGTAGGGGGTGTCTCTTCGGTTAAGGCTGATGTGCGTATCATTACAGCAACCAACAAAAAGCTCGACCAGTTAGTCCAACAAGGCAAATTCAGGGATGATTTGTATTACAGAGTCAACGTGATGAAATTAGAATTGCCTCCACTAAGAGACAGAAAGGAAGATGTTCCGCTGTTGGTAGACCATTTTATAAGTCGATTTAAAAGTCTGCACAACAAGAATATCTGCTGCATTACAAATGAAGTAACAGCGATTCTTTGCGCCTATGATTACCCCGGCAATGTTCGTGAACTTGAGAACATTATTGAGCACTGCTTTGTCCTCTGTGAGGGTGAGATTATAGAAGTCAAACATCTGCCCGCATCAGTTCGCCCAGCTTCCAGGGCAAAATCGACAAAGGGTAGCGAACCTGCAACTATTAAGCAAATGGAGATTATTCTGATAACCCAAGCTCTGCGGCGGAACAAAGGTAATAAAACAGCAGCAGCTAAGCAGCTCGGAATCAACAAAAGCACGCTCTTTCGCAAGATGAAAACGTACAATATCACACCTGAAACCTATTCTGAGTAGGGATATTATAAACAACTTAAAGAAGTGGATTTGTTGGGGAATTACGGTGTTTTGCAACGGCAGAACTTACGCAAGTGTTGCAATTTGCAGCTATCGACACCTCTTTTTCACAAATACGAAGCATTTCTGGCTGCTTATAACTCCCTATGAATGATAAGGTTATGCTTTTTTATCATTCCTGTCGACTTTTCTGGCATATCAGTTGCTTACTACACCCTTGAAAGGTCTGTTTATGAAGATAGCGATACCAGTATGGAATGATTGTGTTTCGAACGTGTTCGACTTTGCCCACAGGCTTTTGCTGGTGGAAATCGAAAACGGCAAAGATATTAGTCGGTCTGAAGTTGAGCTGAAAGCCGAATCGCTGCCGCAGCGGGCAGGCAGTTTGAAAAATCTTGGAGTGGATGTGCTGATATGTGGAGCGATTTCACGGGCGCTGGCCTGTATGGTTGCAGCTTCTGGAACGGAAGTATTGGCCTTTGTGACCGGCCGGGTTGATGATGTGTTGCAGGCATATTTAACCGGCCAATTGGTGAAACCAGAGTTTACTATGCCAGGATACTGGACCGGTGCGCGGGAAGGTTTTGGTCGTGGCAGGCGGAGGTGTCAATGGCGAGGCACCCGACGATAAGAAATAAATTGATTGAGCTATCCATAACGGTTTCGCGCAACCGACAGGGACAGAGTCTAAGCAGGGCAAGGAAAGGAAGAAAAAATGAAGATAGCAATAACAGCACAGGGTAAAGAACTTTCAAGCGAAGTTGACCTTAGATTCGGGCGGGCAAGATGGATAATCATTTTTGACAGTCAAACAGATGATTTTGCTGCTCATGACAATGTTGTGAATTTGAACGCTGTCCAGGGGGCGGGAATTCAAACAGGACAAAATATAGCTAATCTCGATGTAGAGGTAGCGATAACCGGCAATGTGGGTCCGAATGCTTTTAAGACACTCAACACAGCAGGTGTAAAAATATTCCTTGCTGAGAGTCAAACGGTTCAACAGGCACTCGACTCATTCAGAGCGGGTAAACTAAAAGAAGTAGACGGAGCTAATGTTGAAGGACATTGGATTTAGAGTTTGGACTTTCATTTAGGTAGTAACGTTATGCGGATTTTTTTAGATTGTATTCCTTGTTTTGTTCGTCAGGCACTTGATTCAGCAAGATTGGTTACTGACGATGAGCAGATTCACGAAAAGGTGGTGCGAGAGGTTCTTCGCTTGGCGGCTGATTTAGATATGAGCCAGAGCCCGCCGGCAATTGGCCGGCAGATACACCGATTGATTCGGAAACTCATCGATAACACCGACCCGTATCGCGAATTAAAGCAGCGATTTAACCGTTTGGCTTTACGACTATGTGCTGAATTAGAAGAACGCGTCAGGACATCTGAAGACCCATTGGAAACAGCCGTTCGGCTGGCTATTGCGGGAAATATCATCGATTTGGGCGTTAAAACGTCAATAAAGGAATCTGATATTGAAAGAATAATTAGAGATTGTCTGACAGCAGATTTTGACAATCAACAGGTAGAAGGATTTAGAAATGCAGTGAGCCGAGCAGAAAAAATCCTGTATTTGGCTGATAATGCCGGCGAGATTGTTTTTGACCGTTTGCTGATTGAGCAATTGCCTGCCGAAAAAGTTACAGTGGTTGTCAAAGGCAGGCCTGTCATAAATGACGCAACGATCGAAGATGCCGATGTTGCCGGCTTAACTCGAATTGTAGAAGTGATTGATAACGGCTCAGATGCACCGGGTACGATTCTGGAAACCTGTTCACAAACTTTCCGGGCCCGTTTTGAAGATGCTGATTTGATCGTAGCAAAGGGACAAGGAAATTACGAGACTCTCAGCGATGCAGATAAGAAGATATTTTTCATACTAAAGGCCAAGTGCCCGGTCATTGCCAGGGATCTTGGTTGTACAGTTGGTGAGATGATTTTACGAAAGAACAAATCATTTAACGGTATTGTGGATTTAGTTAAGGAGGTCAAATAAATGCCAAGATTTGATGGTACGGGGCCGTTAGGTCAAGGCCCGATGACAGGGCGAGGGCTCGGGTTTTGTGTTTTGACAACTTCCGAAATAAATCCGGGCCAGGTAAAAGGTTTTGCGGGATTACAGAATGTGCCCATTGGTCAAATAAATGGGAATTTTGAAAATACTGGAAAGGAGGTGATTAGTATGCCATTTGGAAATGGAACAGGCCCTGCAGGGTTAGGACCAATGACAGGAAGAGCTGCCGGTTACTGTGCGGGTTTCCCTGTGCCGGGTTATATGAATCCTGTTATGGGTAGAGCCGGTTTCTATGGTGCCGGCTATGGAATGCCTTATGGCGGCTGGGGCCATCCGTGGCTTCGCAGAGGCTTTGGCCGAGGCTTCGGTCGAGGCTTCGGTCGGGGATGGGGCCGCGGTCGCGGCGGAGGCAGGCGGTTTTGGTAGTAAAGTAATTCGTTAATTGCAGAAAGCAGGCATATGATGCCAAGAGGATATAGTACAGGTGTGGTTGGCTGGCGGCGCCGTGCCGGTCGAGCTGTGGAACGGCAAGATGGTAAAGGCGAAGTGGATGAACCATTTGCAGCAGTACCAGGCGGAATTTGTGTGTGCCCGAACTGTGCCCATACCAACATGGCTGGTGTACCCTGTAGTGAGAAGAGCTACCCGGAATGTGGCACGAGAATGACGAGAGGTTAATTTAGGAAAAGAGGTTGAAAAATGGAACGGATAAGAGTGGGTTTATTGGGAAGAGAGCGTGAGAGCAACTCGCGAAGGAAGTGGATAACGAAAAAGGGGATTTTAGTTTTGATTTGTGTGGCCCTGGCCGCTGTGCTGGCGGCAGGAGCATTGGGGGTAGCGGCAACAAAGGGTAAAATTAAGGTAATGTTTCTCCGCGGCGGCGGTGTTCATGATTGGAAAAACAACACGCCTATTCTTAAAGCGGTAATGGAACAAACCAATGACTTTGAGGTGACCTTTACCGAAAACCTGGATGACCTGAAGGAACGTATCAAGGACTTTGATATCATTGCGGTCTATACCACCGGGATGGAACTTGCGAAGGAGCAAGAAGAAGGATTATGCGATTTCATCGAGAAAGGCGGCGGATTTGTGGGTATTCATAGTGCCAGCGACTCATTCAAAAACGCCGACCGCTACTGGGAAATGGTCGGTGGTCGTTTCGCGGGACATGGAGCTGGCAAATACACTGTATATATCTACGACCATGACCATCCTATTACCAAGGGCCTAAAGGATTTCGAAATCGAAGATGAGACTTACTGTCACAACTACCACCGTAATGCGCAGATGCGCTCGTTGACCCGAATGAATCGCGGTAACGAAAGGCAATCGATGAGTTGGGTATCGTTTTACGGCAGAGGCAGGGTTTTTTATACCGGCAATGGTCACGGCCGCGAGGCGTGGAGCAATCCACACTTCCAGCAGCTTGTGGTTCGGGCAATGTACTGGGCTGCCGGTCGCAAGGTAAAAGACCCACCGAATGTGCAATATTAATATGATGGGCCGGCATATTTGGCTCGTTGAGTTGGCTCAAACAAAAGTAAGGAGTAAAACAAATGAAAAGGTTAATTGTAGTTTGTATGCTGGTTGGGATTGTTGTGATGGCAGTTGATGCCTTAGCAGCGGCGCCCCAGAGTGCCCGAAATCCTGAGCCTGGCTTCGTAAGCATTTTTAACGGCAAGGACCTGACCGGCTGGGATGGTGACCCGCGGCTGTGGTCGGTAAAGGACGAAGTAATCCGCGGGCAGACCACGGAGGAAAATCCCGCCCGCGGCAATACGTTCTGCATCTGGCGGGACGGAAAGGTCAAGAACTTCATCCTCAAAATCAAATTCCGCATCCAGAACGGCAACTCCGGCGTTCAGTACCGCAGCAAAGAAGTCAACAAATGGGTCATCTCCGGCTATCAGGCAGAAGTACAAAACGCACCAGGCAAAGTGGGCTTTCTCTATCACGAGCGAGGCCGGGGCGGGCTGGTTAACGTCGGCGATATGATGGTCATCGACGAGCAGGGCAACAAGAAAGTCGTTGGCAAGGTCTCCGACGTCGAGGCACTGAAAAAGGCCGTCTACTACAAGGACAAGGACTGGAACGAATACACCATCATTGCACGGGGCAACCACATCCTGCATTACCTCAACGGATACCCTACTATAGAGCTTATTGACAACGACCGCGTGACCAACCCTGACGACCCGAGGGACAATAAAGGCGCCGCACTGGAAGGACTGCTTGCGCTGCAAATCCACGCGGGCCCGCCGATGGTCGTCGAATTCAAGGACATTTACATAAAACATCTGCCGGAAAATTACGGCAAGGCCGTCCGACTCTTCAATGGCACAGACCTTACCGGCTGGACCTTCTCCAGTGATTCTCTCAAGAACACTTTCGCCGTCAAAGACGGCGCGATGGCTGTAACGGGCAGGCCCGCCGGCTATATCCGCACGAAGAAAGACTATGCAAACTACGTCGTTCGCCTGCAGATGCGGCACATAAAGCCGGGCAACAGCGGCCTGTTGGTGCGAATGACCGGCCCCGACAAGGTCTGGCCCAAGTCAATCGAGGCCCAGGGTATGTCCGGCAGCATGGGCGATATCTTTAACATCGACAGCTTCTCGATGAAAACCGACCCCGCTCGTACCAGGGGCCGTCACACCCCGAAGATGCATCCGTCGAACGAAAAGCCGCTCGGCCAGTGGAACGATTACGAGGTCTGTATGAACGGCGGCGACCTGAGAATTTACGTCAATCGCCTCCTCCAGAACAGCGCCACCGAATGCGAGGAGACGCCGGGCAAGATATGTCTGCAGTCGGAAGGCTCGCCAAAGGAATTCCGTAATGTTGTCCTGATTCCGATCAAGCAGGGTATCTGAGGAAGAGATGCTGGTTTTTGTGCGGATTAGCTGGTGCAGGGATATATGAAGCCTGTTATAGGTAGAACCGGCTTCCGATGCTGGAGCACAGGCAGATGGATTTGGTGGTAGACTTTAATTAGCGTTTAATCGCAGAAAGGATGGATATTATGCCAAGAGGCGATGGAACAGGGCCGGGAGGCCAGGGAGCCGGGACCGGCAGGGGTATGGGCAGAGGTCAAGGCCAAGGTAGAGGCAGAATGGGTGGGCCATTTGCAGCAGGGCCGGGTGGAGGTTGTGTATGCCCGAACTGCGGAGCAACGGTTGCTCATGCTGCCGGGCAGCCTTGTAATGCAAAAAATTGTCCTAAGTGTGGTACGAAAATGACTCGTGCTACGTAGCAAGTACTTCGCAAAGTAGTACAAGAGGTTAACATTTTTTTTGAAAGGAGAATTACTATGCCAGGTGGAGATGGAACAGGTCCTGGTGGTATGGGACCAATGACAGGAAGAGCTGCAGGTTTTTGCGCAGGTTATCCGGTGCCAGGTTTTGCCAATCCTGTTGGTGGCCGTGGCTACGGTGGCTGGGGCCGAGGTTTCCGAGGCGGCGGTTTTGGCCGAGGTCGAGGTTTTGGTTGGGCCGGAGCTGGATACGGCATGCCTGCCTGGGGAGGTAGCGTAAGCCCTTATGCTTATGGCGGGGCTGTGAACACATACGCTTATGGCGGTGCACCGTTTGCTCCAGCGATTACACCTCAGCAGGAGCTGGACGGCCTGAAAGGTCAAGCAGAATATCTTGAAGATAGCCTTGACGGAATCAAAAAGCGTATAGAAGAAATCGAGAGCCAGAAAAGCAGTAAAAAGTAAGAAACCCTCAGCTAAAGACCTGTGTTTTTACAGTTTTTGAGCTTTCAAAGGGATAATGTCTGCCTGTAGGGCAGTAAATCTTATGCTTTGAAGGAGGTATAACAATGCCAATATTTGAATACAAATGCAATAAATGTGGGCAAAAGACCGAGTTCTTAGAAAAAAGCAGCAGTAAAAGCAAGCACGTCTGTGAAAAATGTGGGAGTTCAGATATGCAAAGATTGTTTTCAGCTTTTTCCGTTGGGCAAAGCAGTCAAGGAAGCGGTTCCTGCCCAACCGGAACGTGCGGACTTTCTTAGAAAGGATATTTTATGAAAATCGCAGTGACTTCAACAGGCCCCACGCTTGACGACAATGTGGAGGCCCGGTTTGGCCGGTGTCCCTATTTTTTGATTATTGACACCGACACAATGCAGTATGAATCTATCGAGAATCCCAATATTGCTCTCGGCGGTGGTGCGGGGATTCAGTCCGCTCAGTTGATGTCGGAAAAAGGCGTAACAACTGTATTGACCGGCAACTGCGGGCCTAACGCATTTAACGTCTTTGGTCAGGCAGGCATACAGGTTATCGTTGGTGTCAGCGGAGTGGTACGTAATGCCGTCGAGCAATTCAAAACAGGGGCTTTCTCTTCTTCTTCAGGGCCAAATGTGGCCAGCCACTTTGGCATAGATGCAGCAGCACCAAGCCCAACGGCAACCAACCAACCGATGACCAGCCCGATGGGTCAAGGCACAGGTTCGGGAATGGGTTCAGGTATGGGTGGCGGACGTGGTATGGGCCGAGGTATGGGTCGCGGCGGTGGAATGGGACGCGGCATGGGCAAAGGTATGGGCCGCGGTGGTGGAATGGGACGTGGTATGGGTATGCCGGTGGATGCTCCGACGGTTAGTCCCGCTGCAGGTTTTCCACAAGATGCTGGAGGACAGATCCCTGAGCAGGAACTGGCTGCTCTAAAGCAACAGGCAGAGATGCTTGAACAACAGAAGCGCCAGTTAAACAATAGAATAACTCAGCTTGAAAGCGGTCGTAAAGCTGTCGCAGTTGTTGATTCTGAGAAATGTACAGGCTGTGGTATCTGTGCCGATGTATGCCCGGCAAATGCCATCAAGGTAAATGGACAGGCTATTGTCAATGCGGAGGCCTGCACCGGTTGTGCCGTCTGTGTTATGGAATGTCCCAATGAGGCCATCGTACTTGCGCAGAAGAAAGTTGGTAAATAAATTCCATTAGGCCCTTGCTTTTTACGCGCCAAGTTTTTAAGCGAAAAGGCCTAAGCCCCCGGACTTTGCTATACAACCAGCCAGGTTTAAACTAAAATAACTGATCCATATACGAGTTCTTAGGGCAACCTCATGTATAAAATGCGAAATCCTGTTTAGTCAAAGCTAATGGAGAATAGATATGGGAACAAAAGAATTTGACGTGCTCATGATTGGAGGGGGTCCGGCAATGAGAAATTGCAATAAGATGTCCCGGATTATGAATCCAGATGCAAGTATTGGATTGATAAGAGAAGATAAATCGATGATAAATCACTGTGCTATGCCTTATGTTTTAGACAGAAGTACGACATTGGAAAAGGTTATCATTCCTGAGCAGTTTCTCACCCAGTTTGACTCTGAGTTGTTTATTGACCAAGTCAAACGTATTGAACCTAAAGATAAGATAGTCACTTGCCTCAACGACAGATTCAAATATAAGAAGCTATTCTTACTCACTGGGGCTGAACCAGTTAAGCCGCCAATTCCAGGAGTCGAGCTTAAAAATATATTTACCTTAAGAAAAACAGAAGATATAGCAGAATTAGAGGTTGTGTTGGATCTGCCTGAAACAAAGAATGTAGTCATTGTAGGAGGAGGATACATTGGCGCTGAGTTCGGTTATCTAATCAGAAAAAGAGGAGGCTTGAACGTAACGATAATCGAGCTTTTGGATCACCTTTTGGAAGCTTCTTTGGACGATGAGTTCTGTATCCTTGCCGAAAAGGAACTGAAAAGAAATGACATCAGTTGCTATACCAAAAGCAAAGTGGTTGAGTTTACTGGAGAAGATGCAGTTGAGACAGTGATTCTGGATAGTGGTAAAGAGGTCTCTGCTGATGCGGTGATTTTAGCCATAGGGGTAAAGCCGGCGATTGATCTGGCGTTGGAAGCCGGCATTAAAGCCGATAAAGGGGGAGTTGAAGTTGATAAGTACATGAAAACCTCTGTGGAAGACGTATACGCTGCAGGTGATGTGATAAATGCAGTTTCTGCAATAACCGAAGATCATTTTCCAGGCAGATTAGGCGGTAATGCTGTTGTAGAGGCAAAAGTAGCCGCGATAAATGCTTTAGGTGGAAACAGAATTTACCCTGGCGTAGTAAATCCTTCGGCGACCAAGGTGTTTGATCTCTCTTTTGGTATGGCTGGGCTCACCGAGAAGTATCTTAAGGGTAGAGGGATAAGCTATTTGGTCGGTCATGGTGAGACAACAAGCATATACTCCATGATACCCGGATCAAAACCAGTAAAATCAAAGTTGATTTTCAAAGAAGATGACCTAACGCTTCTCGGTGCTCAGGCGGTAGGAGATATTAATCTGGCTGGTCATGTGGATGAAATAGCCCAAGCTATACTTAAGAAATTTACCTTGTATGATATACTAAGTTTTCATTATAGTACCCATCCTGAACTTTCCCCCCAGCCCAGAGCCAATGTGTGGGTGAGTTGTGCTGAAGATTTATGGAAAAGAGTCAATGGGTAGTGAAGAAGAGGAATCTCAATAACCACGCATTCAGCATTAAAAAAAGATGGCATTGATAGGGAAGTTGAAAAGATGCAACGATTTATGCTGAAATCAAAGATCCATAGAGCAACGTTGACCGGAACAGAGCTGGACTACGAAGGAAGTGTCACCATTGATGAGAAGCTTCTTGAAAAAGCAGATATATTGCCGAGTGAGCAGGTTCACGTACTGAATATTAACAACGGTGAGCGTTTTATAACTTATGCCATTGCAGCACCGCGAGGATCGGGCACTGTACTCTTAAATGGGCCAGCAGCAAGACGAGGCACGGTCGGCGATAAAGTTATTATCTTATCCTATTGTCAGGTTCCTGCTGACAAAGCAAAAGATTTGCAGGCAAAAGTAGTATTCGTTGATGACGAAAACAAACCAAAGGAGTAACTAAGTGGGAAGAACTATATCACCACGATGCGGACGGTGCGAGAGTAAAGAATGTCGCGATGGCAAGGATTGCTTTTCGCAGGCAGGTAACCATAAGCAATTATATCAGAACAGCCAAATAGCAGAATTACACAGGGTCGCTTCAACAATTGAGGCAAGGTATTATAGCAAAGAAACGCGATTGGGCGAGGTAATATTGTTTGCAAAGGAATTAGGCTGCCAAAAAATTGGCCTTGCTTTTTGCATCGGGCTGAGTGAAGAAGCAAAGATTATCGATGAAATTCTTTCGAAGCATTTTGAAGTAGTGTCTGTGTGCTGTAAAGTTTGCGGAATTGACAAGAAGGAATTTGACTTACAGCAGATTTCATCAGAAAATGCTGAGGTTATGTGCAACCCGGCCGGCCAGGCGCAGCTGCTAAACGAGGCAGAGACGCAGCTTAATGTCTTATGCGGGCTTTGCGTTGGACACGATGCTATTTTTGCGAAGGCCTCAGAAGCTCCTGTAACAACGCTTATTGCCAAGGACAGGGTATTGGCTCACAATCCCGCGGCGGCTATCTACAGTCAGTATATTCGGAAACGCTTTAATGAAAACATATAGTGGAAATGTATGATGGATCAGACATTTAATGCAGCAGAAATTACCGTTGGTTTCCATCCGGATGGTTACAGAATAGACAAGACTGCTTCGCCGATGAATCGGTACACAAGGTGGCATATATTACAGGGAAATCAATGGCGTAATCCGGAACCGGTCTGTTTTGATTCTTTGCCTCAACATGGCTGGTTTGCAAAAGACAGGTTCGATTGGGATAAATCCAATAATATTGCAGAGGACTATTCTTGATATGAAAATTGCAATTGCCAGCGGTAAAGGTGGAACAGGCAAAACAACTATTGCAACAAACCTTGCCTGTTCAATTGTTCGAATGGGTAAAACTGTGCAGTATCTTGACTGTGATGTTGAGGAACCAAACGGCCACATATTTTTGAAGCCGGATATAAAAGAAACTCAGAATGTTACGATTGGCGTGCCGGAAGTTGACACCGAATTATGCAATGGATGCGGCAAATGTGGGCAGCTTTGCCAATACAGTGCCATAATTTGTTTGAAAGATACCGTAATGACTTTTGAACAGTTATGTCATTCCTGCGGTGGATGTATGGCCATCTGTCCGCAAGCCGCCATTAAGGAAAAACAACGCAAGATAGGAATAGCTGAATTTGGCATAGCGGACGGAATCTATTTTGGCGCAGGCAGGCTCGATATTGGCGCCATCCAAAGCCCTGCCTTGATAAAACACGTCAAACGAAAGGCGATAAACGATGGTACGGTAATTATCGATGTCCCACCAGGTACATCATGTCCTGTTATCGAAGCGGTTAAGGGAGCAGATTTTGTTCTGCTGGTCACTGAGCCTACGCCGTTTGGTTTAAATGACCTCCAGCTCGCGGTGGAGATGGTAAGAGAGCTTGGGCTTGCCTTTGCTGTTGCAATAAACCGCTGCGACATAGGTGATGACCGAGTGGTACGCTATTGTCAGCAGCAAGGTATAGAAATTCTCCTTGAGATACCGAATGATAGATTGGTAGCAGAAGCTTATTCACAGGGCATTAAAATAGTTGATGCGTTACCCGGCTACGAACAAAAGTTCTTACAGCTATACGAGAAAATCAATGCGAGGGTCGCGGTCAAATGAAAGATGATTTTGAATTCATGGAGCGGATAACCGCTGATTTAGAGGCCCGCAAAGCTGCGTGCAAGATTCTGGAAGTCGAGGAGGACGCAGGCAAAGAGCAGCTAAAGAAAGCATATAGGCGAGCATCAATGAAATGCCATCCTGACCATAATCAGGATGACCCTGACGCGAACAAGAAATTTGCACTCATCAAATGTGCCTACGAACTATTAGCCGAAGATAAACCCTGCCCGCAACTACTGGAGGAAATTAACTCCTGGCCAGGTGTGATAGAAGATGGGAAACATAATCTTGGAAATCCCTGGGGACACTTTTTATGGTGGCGTGAAAAATTCTTTGGCTCTGAAAAAAACAAAGGTCAAGATAGAGGTCCTTCTTGTATCTGAAAAGAAATGATAAAAGCCACGAAGCCAAGTGATAACTTTTACGACAAGATTAAACCACGTTTGTATCAACGTGTCGGCCGAGAGTTGCGTTTAGCTTATCGTGTGCTTGATTTGGGTTGTGGTGCATGTGAGCTTGCCCAGTACTTGTCCGAGACCTATGGTCAAAAAGTTACAGGAGTGGATATTTCTGCAAACGGTTTTCCCAATAAACAAAACATCACCAAAAATATCAAACGTATTCGCTGTATTCGTAAGGATGCAGCTCGGCTTGGTTTTATTCGAAACGAGGCGATAGACGCGGCGATAATATTTTGGGCTTTGCATGAGATGAAAAATTCTCAGTCGATTTTGCAAGAGGCCCATCGTGTTTTGCGACCAGGCGGCAAAGTACTCATTGTTGAATTCCCGCGCAACTCATTAGCCCAAAAGTTATGGAATGAGAACTACTATACCAGCAGGGAATTAACAGGTTCTCTCCGTAAGGCCGACTTCAAAGATATCCGCGCTAAACGAATTGAACATAAACAAGTCCTTTGGGTGACGGGTTTTCGCAGTAAGAATTGATCTGAAAATGAAGAAACTATAGGTATTAAAACTTATGAAACGCCAAAAGAGTTATTTGTTCAAAAATACGGTATTTAAAGAAGGTAATGAATCGGCGAAGACTGTCTTCAGTGGTCCGGGGGAGCTGGAAGTTGGGCCGGCTCCTGAATTTAATGGAAGTCCGGAGACGTTAAATCCGGAGGAAATGTTTGTCGCGGCAGTCAATAACTGCCTGATGACAACATTCTTTTATTTTGTGCGAAAGTTAAATATTGAGATTTTATCGTATCATTCGGATGCCGAAGGCCGGGTTGAAAAAGGACAAGATGGATTTCGGTTTACTAATATTAAAGTCAGTGCAAAAGTTCAGTTAGAAGATGATAAGTTTGCTGAGCAAATTCGTGAGATTGGAAATCTTGCTGAAAAGTACTGTCTCGTTTCCCAGTCATTAGCTTGCCCTGTTCATTATGAATTGGAAATTAAGACAATAGGAAAATGACCGTAATGGTAAGGTTTGAATTTTGTGCAAATAGAAACGGAGACAAAGAATATGCCCTGGGTAAATGAGGATTTGTGTGTGAGTTGTGGCGTATGTGTTGATGATTGTCCGGTAGGGGCGATTACGCTAAAAGAGGACCAAAAAGCAGTTATCAACGAAGACGAATGTATTCGGTGCGGCAAATGCCATGAGGCATGTCCGGAGGATGCTGTCCGGCACGATAGTGAAAGGATTCCGGAGGAAATTGAGGCAAATATACAGAAAACTAAGAATCTTCTAAAACACTATAGTGACCCAGGCGAGCGGCAGCAATTCATGGAACGTATGATTCGGTACTTTAAGAAAGAACAAAAAGTGGCTATCCTTACTATAGAAAAACTAATCGCTATCAAGAGTAATTCGGGCAACGGGACAAAACCGATACCTCCGGATAGCTCTGATTGATGATAAGACTGTCCCGTTGTTAAAGAGAGGATCTTCTGTGAAAGAATTAGTTGTCATAAGCGGCAAAGGTGGAACGGGTAAAACAAGCATCGTGGCAGCTTTTGCGGCCCTTGCGAAAAATGCAGTGTTCGCTGATTGCGATGTAGATGCCGCGGACCTGCATTTGGTTTTAGAGCCGAAAGTAATGCAAACCAACGATTTTTCCGGCGGTAAACAAGCCTCTATCATTGCTGAAAAATGTACTGGCTGTGGCAAATGCCAGGAAATGTGCAGATTTGGTGCGATAAACTTCAATGGACAGGGAAATGATGTAGTTGACAAGACGTTTACCATTGACCCTGTTTCGTGCGAAGGCTGCAAGGTATGTGTGGAGTTTTGTCCGGCTGATGCGATTGAGTTTAACGACAGTATCAACGGACAGTGGTTTATATCGGATACGCGGTTTGGACCTATGGTCCACGCCAAACTGGGAATTGCTGAGGAAAACAGCGGCAAATTGGTAACTGTTATTCGCAAAGAGGCGAAGAAAATAGCACAAGAGCAAAAAAAGGATTTGTTGATTGTCGATGGTTCGCCGGGAATAGGCTGTCCTGTAATTGCGTCAATTACGGGAGCGGATATGGTGTTGGTAGTTACAGAACCGACCCTTTCCGGAAAACATGATTTAGACAGGGTATCAAAACTTACAGCAAACTTTGGCATTAAGACTCTGGTTTGTGTCAACAAAGCAGATATAAATCCGCAAATAACAGGTCAAATAAGTGAAGAGGCCGGACAGCAAGGATTAAAAGTTATAGGAAAAATCCCTTATGATGAGGCTTTTACCAAGGCCCAGATTATTAAGGCAAGCGTAGTAGAATATACGGGGGGCGCTATAACAGAACAGATAAAGGCATTATGGAGACAGGTTACTTATGCCCTCGGCTAAACAGAAGCTGCAAATAAACGAATCGAAGGCATCCAGATTTGATTTTGATCTGATTGCCGACTCCTATGATAGCTGGTACGCCGGCAGGCGAGGCGCGATGTACGACCACCTGGAAAAGAAAGCGATTATTCGGTACCTCCCACCACATGCCAAAGGTGAGAAATTATTGGAAGTTGGCTGCGGAACCGGCCATTGGAGCCGGTTTTTCAGTGAATATGGATTTGAAGTTACCGGCGTTGATGTTTCACAGCGCATGATAGACATAGCTCAAAACAAAAATCTCCCGAGCGCCTCATTTCAAGTTGCTGACGGCCATTCTTTGCCCTTTGCCGATGAGACATTTGATGTAACGGCGGCAATTACAACCTTGGAATTTGTCCGTGATGCCAAGGCAGTAGTACGAGAGATGGTACGCTGTACACGCAAGCCGGCAGGACAACTATTGATAGGGACATTGAACGTGTTGGCTCGACTGAACCGTAATAGGAAACAAAAACCTGAATCAGCATATGCAAAAGCTCAATTGTTTTCTCCCGCACAACTTAAACTACTTTTGGAACCATTTGGCCGATTGACTATGGTTACTGCCGGCTTTATTCCTAAGCAAAAGCTATTTTTGCAATTAGCACCAGTGATTGATACGCTTGGTTGCATACTGCACATTCCTTATGGCGTTTTTATTGCAGCAGAGGTGAGATTATGAAGATCCAAGCGGAAATAAGTTTATATCCATTACGCCAGAATGATTTGACCAAACCGATTCAACAGTTTGTTCAGGTTCTGGAGAATAATAAACTACAGGTGAAAACCGGATCAATGAGCAGCTTTGTTACGGGAGACAGCCAGGTCGTTTTTGAAAGCTTGAGAGAAGCCTTTGAGCAACTGGCTAAAGAATATGAAGTAGTAATGACCGCAAAGATTTCCAATGCGTGCCCCAAAGCTAATAAAGATAAATAGGTATTTTGTAAGGATGGGAAATAAGCTATGGCGAAAAAAAGTAGCGTTTTTCAAATTGACGAAAACAAGCGAAAACAAATGCAGGCCGAACAAGAGCAAATTCGACAAAGGGTAAAACAAATAAAACACCAGATACTTGTACTCAGCGGCAAAGGGGGTGTGGGTAAAAGCACAGTGGCGGCAAATCTTGCGGTTTCACTTGCACTTGCTGGCAAAAAAGTTGGCCTTCTTGACATCGATATACACGGCCCAAGCATACCGAAGATTCTAAACCTTGAGGAAAAAGCTATCCAGGCGATAGGAGATACTATTTTGCCTGTTGAAGTAACCAAAAACCTTAAGGTTATGTCTATAGGATTCCTGCTGAGAGGAAGTGACGACGCTGTGATATGGAGAGGCCCATTGAAATACCAGATGATAAAGCAATTTTTAAAAGATGTGGATTGGGGCAGTTTGGATTTTTTGGTTGTCGATTCGCCTCCCGGTACAGGTGATGAGCCGCTTTCGATAGTCCAGCTTCTGGAAAATCCCGATGGTGCTGTTATAGTTACCACACCACAGGAAATAGCCCTTTCTGACGTCCGCAAATGCATTACTTTTTGCCGTAACCTCAAGCTACCTGTTATCGGTGTACTGGAAAATATGAGCGGCTTTGTCTGTCCAAAGTGCGGCCAGAGAACCGACATATTCAAAACCGGCGGTGGTGAAATTATGGCTAACGAGATGCACGTGCCCTTTTTGGGCCGGATCCCAATAGAGCCGCAAATCGTACAATCTTGCGATTCAGGGAAACCATTTCTATATCACTACAACCAAAGCCAAACGGCGAAGGCTTTCGAAAAAACATTGAATACGATTCTTGAGCTTGACAACGATACTGAGGAATTAACCGAAACACAATCTTTACAAACAGGAGATAAGAAAATGCGTATAGCAGTTCCATTAGTACAGGGTAAATTAAGCCTTCATTTTGGTCATTGTGATCAATTCGCAATTTTTGATATCGATGACAATACTGAGAAGATTATAAACAGAAAAGATGCAACTCCTCCCGCCCATGAACCCGGAGTGCTACCGAAATGGTTACATGAAAATAACGTGAGCGTTATTATTGCCAGCGGCATGGGCCAGCGTGCACAACAGCTTTTTACCCAGGACGGCATCAAAGTTGTAATAGGTGCATCTGGCCAATCTCCTGAAGAGCTTGTGTCAGCTTATTTGGAAAATACGCTTGAAACAGGAGATAACATCTGTGACCACTAACATATCTGAGATACGCTGTTGCACAAATGATTTTGTGAAAGAAAGAGGTTAGTAATTATGAAGGTGCTGGTCTGCGGCAAAGGCGGATGCGGGAAAAGTACTATTGTAGTCCTGCTATCCAAAGAAATGGCCGAAAGAAAAAATAAGGTTTTAGTGATTGATAGTGATGAGTCAAATATCGGGCTTCACCATCGTCTGGGAATGAGCAAGCCGGAAGATTTTATGAATTACTTTGGTGGCAAAAATGTTCTATTTGAAAAAACTAAAGAGATGACAGGTAGATGGAAATTGGATGACTTACCCAAAGAGTATTTATCTGAGAAGGGCAATATTCAACTTCTCTCGATGGGCAAAATTTACGAATTTGGTGAAGGATGTGCCTGCCCTATTAACGTACTTTCTTCGAGACTATTGGAGATTCTTGACGTAGGAGATAAAGAGTTTTTGATCGTAGATACCGATGCCGGTATAGAGCATTTTGGCAGAGGTGTAGAAAAGGGTGTCGATTCACTTGTTGTCGTCATTGAGCCTTCCAAAGATTCAATACTTTTGGCCCAGAAAATATCCGAGCTGGGTAAGCAGCTTGGTAAGCCAACGTATTTAGTACTAAACAGAGTCAATAAAGAATCAGAAAAGTTGCTCCTGGAATCGGTAGACAAAGAGAAAGTGGAAGCTGTTATTCCTGAAAACAGGGATGTATTTATGTCAGGGCTCGCCGGCAAGGAGCTTAAAATGTCCTTTGAGGGAATTAAACAAATTGCTGACAGTCTGGAATCTGAGAAAAGAAAAGTTCAAGCTAATTTAACATAGCTAAAGGAAAGGACAGAGATATGTGTCTTGCAAATATTTATCAAAACGGGCGGGCTGGCAAGCCATTGATAAAAAGCGTTGCCTACCTTAAAATCGATGGCAACCGAATAGTGGCAGAGAATCTTACAGGAGGAACTGAGGTTGTGCAAGGAAAAATAAAAGAGATAGACTTTATGAGCTCCGACATCATTGTAGAAGAAGTGGCTCATGAAAACGATGGGGGCTTAAGGAGTTAAAGCGGTCTATAAAACATTTTTGTTAACTTTAAGTTGAGAATAGAAAGGCAAATAAAATGATTGCCCAAACTCAAAAACCTATAGAGGAAATTCTCGGGTACTTGGAAGGTAAGGAAAAGATTGTTCTTGTTGGGTGTGGGGGATGCGCTACAGTTTTTCATACAGGTGGCGAGACCGAAGTAAAAGAAATGGCGAAAAGACTTACTGAAGCAGGAAAGCAGCTTTTAGCAGCTATTGCCCCACCTTTTGGGGAATTTACCTGTTATGCTCCATGGAGTAAAGCTCGTTTGAGTCAATATCGAAAAGAAATCGAAGAATCTGACGCCATCCTGATGTTGTCATGTGGTGATGGACTTCAGGTTGTGAGGGAGTTAATCCTGGAAGAAGACTATGAAATTATAAAGCCCATTTATCCGGCGACAAATCCAATAGGGCACATGGGAGGGGGTCCAACTCTATTCAAAGAGAAATGTCAACAATGTGGAGAATGTGAGCTTGGCAAATTCGCTGGAATTTGTCCTTTGACTCAGTGTGCTAAAGGATTGTTAAATGGACCGTGTGGAGGAAGTAAAAATGGAAAATGTGAGGTGGACCCTGAGCGCGATTGTGCCTGGATAAAGATTTATGAACGTTTAAAAGCGCTGGGGGAGTTGGAGCAGATGAGAAAGATAGTCGAACCCAAGGATTGGAGCAAAATGAGCCGGCCTCGGGAAATCGAAGTTGCCCCACTTGAGATGAAGTAATGTTTTTAGTCGAAACTTAAGAAGAGAGGAGTAAATATATATGACTAATGACCCACTAACACCGTATGGTAACAAACCAATGGTTACACCTATTGTTAACGCGGTCAATTACGAATACAGCTCTTTCGAAGTGCTGCGAAAAATCACAGATGGCCAAATAGATGGCTATACCTACCATAGAGACGACAATCCAACAGTCCGGGCAGTAGAGAAGAAAATAGCTGCGTTAGAGGAAGCTGAAGATTGCATTATTTGCACTTCAGGGATGGCCGCCTGCACGATGGTATATCTGACATATCTCAGTGCAGGCGAGCATCTGGTAATATTTCATGATGTGTATGGTGCTCATTATAAGGTCTCACTTATCCTGGAACGGTTGGGTATCGATATAACATGGCTTGATGCTCGTGAGGGCCATAAGATTTCTGAGCATATCAGGCCAAATACAAAAATGATATTTTGTGAAAGTCCAACTAATCCTCTATGCAAAGTTTTGGATATAGCCGCATTGCGCAGGGAAGCAGATAAGGTAAATGCTCTTTTGGTTGTAGATAATACTTTTGCTACTCCGTACCATCAAAGACCCCTGTCGCTTGGTGCCGATATTGTAATACATAGCGCCACCAAGGGATTAGGTGGACATAACGACCTTATGGCAGGTGCTATAGCCGGATCGAGAAACCATTATAATAATCTATGGTTTACTCGCCAGGCTATTGGGACAACTTTGGATGCTTATTCAGGCTCGTTGTTGGAACGAGGGCTAAAAACCTTTCAGCTCAGAGCGGAAAAAATGTCATCTAATGCTATGGCCATGGCGGAGTATTTGTCCGGCCATCCAAAAATTACCAGTGTCTACTATCCTGGTTTGAAGAAAGATGCAGGTTATTCAATTGCCTCAAGACAAATGAACAATGGATTTGGCGGGGTGTTAGCATTCGATGTTGGTAAAAGCCAGGAAGATGCGAAAAGGTTTATAAGCGAACTCAAAGTAATATGTCATGCCGTTAGTTTAGGGGCAACTGAATCATTGATTTGTATACCCTACCTTACAACGCTGCTTTATATGCCGCCCGAACGTCGGACCGTTTTCGGGGTTAGTCCCAATACTGTTCGTCTTTCTTCCGGGATTGAGAAAACCGAGATACTGCTTGAAGATTTGGAACAGGCGTTGGACAAATTAGAAATCAAACCTGAGTCAAAGACCAGGATTGATGCTGTACAAAAAAGTCCAGAGAAAAAAGGAAGTGACTATGCCAACGTATGAATATAAGTGCCAGGATTGCGGCTGCACATTTGAAAAGTTCCAAAGTATAAAGGACAATCCCATTGCAAAATGTCCGACCTGCGGAGGTAAAGTCCAGCGATTGATCGGTACTGGAGCCGCTGTGTTATTTAAGGGCTCGGGTTTCTATGCAACCGACAGCAACAGGAATGTTTCACCAAGTTGTGGCAGAGACAGACCCTGCTGCGGCCGAGATGCCCCTTGTGATAAAAAGTCCTGTGAATCGTAAGTAACAATTCACGTTCATAAGTACCCATACAGAAGAATTTGAATATGAGCATTTCAGCAAATTATGCGAGAATCAGGCAGGGAATCCCGGATTACGTAACCATAGTTGTGTCCTGCAAAACAAGAACGGCAGAACAAATAGAAGAGGCAATAGATGCCGGGGCTACAGATATTGGTGAAAATTACGTTCAGGAAGCCGGGCAGATGTACAGTGCTTTGGAGAAAAAAGCAGCTAAAGTCGGATGGCATATGATAGGCCATTTGCAGACCAACAAAATAAACAAGGCCTTGAGAGTTTTTGACGTTATTCAAACTATTGACTCTTTAGAAAAAGCAATAGCTGTTGATAAGAGAGTTCAAGGAGCCAGACAGCAAATAGTCCCGATTTATATAGAAATAAACATTGGCAGCGAGATTTCTAAGGCCGGAATAAGGCCAGCGGAGCACGAGCCTTTTGAACAATACATTGAAAAATTGGTTAATAATATGTCTAAACTCGAGCATTTAAGTATCGAAGGATTGATGACAATGGGACCCCGCTTCGGCAATCCTGAAGATAGCAGGCCGTATTTTTCAAGGATGAGAAGGATATTTGAAAAAATCAAAGAGCTTGGTTTACCGAATGTGGATATGAAGTATCTTTCTATGGGAATGACAAATTCATACAGGGTCGCAATAGAGGAAGGTTCCAATATGATTAGAATAGGAACCGCCCTATTTGGAAAAACTAAATGTGAGATATGACAAGATACAAAAGAGCAAAGGCTTCAGAGGACGAAAATGGAAGGACACATATCATTTAAAGATTACGTTATTATTTCTTGCGGGACGCTTGCCCCAGAGTTGAATTATCTGAGAAAGGAAGGTTTTCTGGATGCCAGGAAAATTGTTTATACAACGCCTGGCCGGCACGAGGTCCTTAAAGAGCTGGAAAGCCAGTTGATACAAAAAATAGATGCCGTTAAGGAGTACTCTAAGAAAATCATAATAGTTTATGGTGGCAAATTCTGCTACATCAACGTCGATAATCCCTATAGAACAATAGATACGATAATCCAGGACCATGGAGCCGGAATTTCAATCTCCAGAATAAACGCAACCCACTGTATGGATATGTTAGCCGGCGAAAGCCAAAGAGATAAAATCAGCGAAGGTAGAAAGATTTGGTGGCTTACGCCGGGATGGATGATCTACCGTAACCATGTCTTTCAGGACTGGGATAAAGGAAAAGCTAATGAGAATTTTCCTCAGCATACCGGAGGAGCCATTTTATTAGATGGCATAGGTTTTTGGGATAGATACTCTGAAGAGCATCCTGAAAAAATCCTTGAGTTCTCCGACTGGATGGGAATAGAGATTCGGCCCCATAAGATTACATTGGATAGATTGAAAAATCTACTTGCCGGCTGTGTTGTATCAGATATGGAAAAAGAAATAGCTGAACTGAAAAGCAGACTGCCTGCACACTCAGCGAAGCCATCAATGGTCCGGCGGTTAGAAGAGCTCGAGGAAAAAGTGGAAAAGGCGAAAAGACCAGGAAAGCAAACTTAACGGTTCCTGAAATTTCCAGAAGATTATAACAAGAGTTCAAGCAGGAATTTTTGTTTCTTTATTTTTTAGCCTCGGCTTTGGATTTCTGATGTTTAATTTGTAACAGCGCTTCTTTGCATTTCTTTTTATACTGTCGAGATTAAGTTATGGATGATAACAAAAACAAAGAATGTACAGTTCAATTTGAGCCCCGCGGCCTAAAGGTAACAGTTCCTTCTGGTACGACACTATTAGAGGCGGCCCATAGAGCGGGAATATACATTAGCAGTATCTGCGGAGGGGATGGATACTGTGGGAAATGCAAAGTTATAATTAACGAGGGCCAGTCCCAGAGCAGGCCCTCCCCGCTTCTGACCCCGGAGGAAATCAGGGAAAATATCGTGTTGGCGTGCCAGACTAAGGTGCTGTCAGACCTGAAGGTAACAGTGCCGAAGTCCCATTCGCTGGAAACCAGCCAGGTGTTAATGGATGCCAATGCACACATACTCAGCAAACTTGCTGGGCAAACGCAAGTGGAGCTGTTTGAGTATGATCCTCTCGTACGGAAATTGTGCGTTGAAATGTCGCCGCCAACAGTTCTCGACCATACTGCCGACCACGAACGGCTCTATGCTGCGATACGCAAGCATGTTGATGCACCTAAAATGCAAACCGGCTTTCGCGTCCTACAAAAACTTTCCGATGTGCTCCGTGAGGCGAACTATAAAGCCGCAGTGACAATCGGTCAGCGAGGTGGAACCACCGAAGTTATACAGGTTGAGCCGGGGAGGCGGTGTAAGACCAACTATGCCGTTGCTGTCGACCTGGGCACGACCACCATTGTGGCCCACCTCATTGACCTGACAACCGCCAAAACGATTGATACAGAAGCTACATATAACAGTCAGATGAATTTCGGGGAAGACTACATACGCCGAATTATTTACGCGGAACAAACAGACGCTTTTGACCAGCTTCAGGAGCGCTTAGTGCACGATGTGAATGACCTTATTACGACAATGGCGGTCAGACAAAGAATCGATTTGCAGGATATTACAGGGGTGATATGTGCGGGTAACACCGCAATGATCCACTTTCTACTGAATTTAGACCCGACACGGATACGCAGAGAACCTTACGTTGCTTCAGCGGGTTTCGTACCGCCGATCCGCGCCGCCGAAGTGGGCATACAGATTAACAAACGGGGGCTCCTGTATTCTCTGCCGAGTGTTGCGGCATATATCGGCGGCGACATAGTGGCGGGCGTGCTGACAACAAGAGTTTACACGAAAGAAAAGCTCTCTATCTTTGTCGATATCGGTACGAACGGAGAAATAGTTCTTGGCAATAAGGACTGGTTGATTTGCGCATCAAGCTCGGCTGGGCCGGCTTTCGAAGGAAGTGGCATCAAGTGTGGTATGCGGGCAGGAGCAGGTGCCATAGAGAGCCTGACTATAGTCAACGGAGGCAAAATCAAGTTCAAGACCATCGGAAATAGCCACCCGATAGGTATCTGCGGTTCGGGTCTTTTGGACACTCTATCGGAACTCTTCGTAAACGGTATCATCGACCGTACCGGACGTCTCAAAGCTACCGGCGATCCCAGACTTACCGATGGAGACGAGGGTATGCAGTTCCAACTGGTCGAGCCCCAAAACGGCCACCAGGAAATCACAATAACACAGGCCGACATAGATAATCTGATTCGCTCAAAGGCAGGTGTATTCGCCGCCATCAGGATTCTTATGAATTCGACACAGACGAACCTGGAAGACATTGACGCTATTTACATAGCCGGCGGGTTCGGAAACTTCCTAAATGTGCACAGGGCCGTTACCATTGGAATGCTGCCCGATGTACCACGGGGCAAGCTGCAATTTGTAGGCAATACTTCAATCGCTGGAGCAAAAACTTCCCTGTGCAGCCAAAAGGCTCTTGAGACAGCAGAGCGAATCGCAGAGAGCATGACATATTTGGATTTGATGGGAAATCCAGACTATATGGACGAATTTATCAAGGCAAAATTTCTGCCACATACGGATTTGTCACTGTTTCCGTCAGCAGGAAACCTTAAACCTCAAGCGTAATGCTAAATCTTAAGCAAGTAAAGTAGCCACACGATTTTCTCCAGTGCCTTAAATGCAACTTCCTGAAATTGAAGAAATCTTTACCGGCTCAGTAAACCGTGTCAAGCTCGGAGCAACCAGAGATAGCGGCGGCACACGGGACTCAACCGTAACTGTAGGAGGAGCACACAATGCGGTCTATGGGGGCTCTGCCGAGCAAATGGGCGAAAAACCGCTTATTGCGATGGACGTTCTCGACTACAATCCAAAGGATTGGCCTGAGCATCTGGCTGAACATTATAAAAATGTATTTAAAAACAGCAGCGACTGGGCTAAAAAGTGTGTAAATGAATTCGGAGCTGACATAATCTGTCTGAAATTCGAGGGTATCCATCCCGACAAGGCAGATAAGGATACTTCTGAGGCCGTCAAAGTTACTGAAGATGTGTTAAAAGCCGTGGGTGTTCCACTCGTGTTGTGGGGCTGTGGTAATGACGAAAAGGATAATCAGGTTATGCCCAAGGTAAGCGAAGCCACGAAGAGTGAAAATTGCTTGATTGGGACTGTCAAAGAAGATAATTACAAAGCCCTTACTGCTGTTGCTTTAGCTGATAATCATAACCTTATTACCGAAGCCCCCCTGGATATTAACATCGGCAAACAGGTCAATATACTGGTCTCGGATATGGGTTTCCCACTTGAACGAATAATAACGTTTCAGGATACAGGAGCTTTAGGTTACGGAATGGAGTATTCATATTCGATCCAGGAACGACAGCGGCTTGCCGCCCTTGGCGGCGACAAGATGATGTCAATGCCGGTTATCTGCGATGTAGGGTACGAGTCCTGGCGTGCAAAGGAGGCCAAGCTCGCCGATGCCCCCGGTTGGGGAGATGTGAAAGACCGGGGCCCTATATGGGAAGCTGCCACCGCCATCTGCCTGCTCCAGGCCGGTACTGATATAATCCGAATGCGCCATCCAAGAGCAGTAGCTACCGTAAAGAACTTTATAAACCAAATCTGGCAATGAACAAAGAGATAGAAAAATGGGAAAGACAAGAGGGGGTTAAATTCTTAGGAAGAATTGGCCTGTGCGCCAACCAAACAGTTTTAGACTTCGGCTGTAGAGTAGGCCATTATACTATTCCAGCAGCCAAGGTCGTCGGAAGTGAAGGAATTGTTTATGCTGTGGACAAAGAACAGCAAGCACTGAATGAACTGGAACAAAAAGCAGCTCACCTGAACTTGAAAAACATAAGAACAATAAACACTTCAGGCCAGATACAAATAGACTTAGAAAACGACTCTATTGATGTAGTTTTGTTCTATGACGTTCTTCATTATCATGAAAAAAAAGAAAGAGAAAAGCTGTACGTCGAAGCTTATCGTGTTTTAAAACAAGATGGTCTACTTTCTGTTTATCCCAAGCATACGTTAGAAGATAATCCAATACGGCAATTCAGAGAATTAAATTTAAATGATGTCAAACGAGAGATTGGGAATTCAGATTTTCACTTCGAAGAAAAATATTGTGGGATTATTAGTCATGATGATGGTCTTAATCACGGGTGTGTGTTGAATTTCAGAAAAGGTGAAAAATGAAAATTACAATTCTCTATGATAACAGCGCAAATCCGGGTCTTAAATCAGGATGGGGATTTTCATGCCTGGTGGACAGTGGACATAAAATCCTCTTCGACACGGGGGACAGCGGAGAGAAGTTGTTATACAACTTTGGAAAGCTAAACATTGACCCCAAAAGTGTAGATAAGGTTGTGCTCTCGCATAACCATTGGGACCACGTAGATGGCTTAGGGGGCTTTCAAGAGTTGAACCATAAAGCCGAGGTTATTTACCCGGAGGCTTTTTCGCAACCAACAGAAATATCTACAGATATCTATTCAACCGGAGCCCTGGGAATGCTGACCAAAGAGCAAGCCCTGATCGTAAAGGCTGAAAAAGGAAATATAGTTATAACCGGCTGTGCACACCCCGGCTTGGAGACAATACTGAAGGCAGCCGGACAAATCGGTGAAATCTACGGTGTGCTCGGCGGCTTCCACGGATTCTCAAAGTTATACGAGCTTGAGGGTATTCAATTGATTGGGCCTTGTCACTGCACCCAGTATAAACAACAAATAAAAGATAAATACCCCGAACAATTCGTGGAGATAAAAGCAGGAAGTGTTGTCGAAATTTGAAAGCGAAAAACATAATAACGAAAACTTAATATGACAAACCAACACCTGACCATCAAACCATGGATGTTGACCTTTTGCAGTCTAATGGTTGCTGCGAGAGCCGGAGGCGGGGAAGTAGGAAAGTATCTGGGTCCAGGCAGCGTGGTCCCATCGAGCGATGGACGGATGCTGTATATCACCTTTGCCGACGCAAAGCAGATAGCCTTCGTTAACATCCACAGCGGCAAGGTTTCTCGTTCTATTGCCACACCAGCTAAACCGACTGGCCTAACGTTGAGTCCTGATGGCCGAGAGCTCTATGTAACCTGCGCTGCTGCAAAGAGCACGCTCCTTGTCATGGATGCTGAATCCGGTAAGATAAAGACGACGATTCCAGTAGGACACACGGCGTGCGGCCCGGCGGTTACGCCCGATGGAAAACGGCTGTATGTCTGCAACCGCTTTGACAATGACGTTTCCGTGCTCGACCTAAAGACCCGCAAGGAGGTAACCAGGATATCTGCCACTCGTGAGCCGCTCGCCACAGCCATTACTCCCGACGGCAAGTTGGTGCTGATAATCAATCACCTTCCGGCCGACCGCGCCGATACATCCGATGTGGCCGCGGTGGTGACAATCATTGATACACAGAGCAACGCGACGACTACGATTCGCCTTCCAAGCGGTGCATCCGGGCTGCGCGGCATTTCTGTATCTCCCGACGGCAAGTATGCTTACGCAACGCATATCCTGGCCCGCTATGAACTGCCTACCATCCAGGTGGACTACGGATGGATGAATGCCAATGCACTGAGCGTCATCGACACAAAAGAAAAGAAACTGCTCGGCACCGTGCTGCTGGATGAGATGTACCTGGGTGCAGCAAATCCCTGGGGCGTGGCCTGCTCCGCTGACGGGAAATGGATTTGTGTAACCCATGCGGGTACACACGAGATGAGCGTGATCGACGCACCGGCCCTTCTGAAGAAACTGCTGGCGATGCCGGTAAATCCACCACCAGAACAAATTGGAGAAGTCGTATATGATGACCGCAACGAGCTGTTGGACTATTTCCGCCGTCGGCGGGCTGCCTTGATGGGCAAACCGGCAGAGAGCGGCGAACTCTATGCCTTGGGCTCCGCTGCCGGTGTGTCCAATGACCTTACCTTTCTGGCTGGCTTACGTCGGCGAATCAAGCTAAAGGGCAAGGGGCCTCGCGGAATAGCGGTCATTGGCTCCAAAGCATATATCGCCGAGTATTTCAGCGATACATTGAGCGTAGTTGAGCTTGAACCCAAATCGCCTAACATGGTTCAGGAGCTGGCGCTCGGCCCTAAGCTAAAACTGACCGACCGGCGACGTGGAGAGATGCTCTTTAACGACGCCGAATTGTGCCTCCAACAATGGCAGAGCTGCGCCAGCTGCCATCCGGATGCCCGCATGGACGGGCTGAACTGGGACCTGACCAATGACGGAATAGGCAACCTGAAAAATACCAAGAGCCTGCTCCTCAGTCACAAGACACCGCCAGTGATGAGTGTGGGGGTCCGCGCATCGGCCGAAATGGCCGTTCGGACGGGCTTCAAACATATTCTCTTCACGAATCCTCCAGAGGAAGATGCGGCCACAATTGACACATACCTGAAGTCCATTGAGCCGGTACCCAGCCCATACATCATTGACGGTCGGCTCAGCCCGGCAGCCAAGCAAGGCAAGAAGCTGTTCTTCAGCAAGGAGGCGGGTTGTTCCAGATGTCACACAGGCCCTTTGTACACCGACAAGCAGATGCACGATGTGGGTTCGAGAAGCCCGTGTGACCACCGTAGAAGTTTTGATACTCCCACCCTGAACGAAGTCTGGCGGACAGCCCCATACTTTCATGACGGGCGCTACACCACCGTCAAGGAGTCGGTCTCTAAATGCAAGGACCATAAGGAGGGCGGCGAAGCCGAGTTCGATGAACAGCAGACCGATGATCTGGTCGAGTTCGTTTTGACGCTGTAGACAAGAGCTGCGGCCTTATCTAAGCAGGAGGCGACGATTTATGATCGAAAGCCGCCTTACATGTACGACTTTAATGCAGCAATTATCGGGAGAATCTTGGATTGATTGATATAGAAGAGGGAGTCCAAAATAAAATGGTGGGGCGTATATTTAATTAGAAAGAAAAACGATAATATGAGTACCAAAATTGTTGATAGCAGCAAGCACAAATACATATTTGGCCCGGTACCTTCAAGAAGGCTGGGGCGTTCGCTTGGGGTTGATTTAGTGCCCTTTAAGACGTGCACATACGATTGTATTTACTGTCAGCTTGGAAGAACGACCAACAAGACGATGCAAAGAAAGGAATGGGTGCTAACTGATAGTGTCATAGAACAGCTCAAAGAAAAGCTCGACTCTAATCCTGATTATATAACGTTATCCGGCTCGGGCGAGCCGACACTTTTCTCGCAGCTTGAGGAGCTTATTTCCAGAATTAAAGATATTACTGATATTCCGGTAGCGGTTCTTACAAATGGCTCACTGTTGTGGCTGCCGGAAGTAAGAAGGGCCTTGAAACCTGCTGATTTGGTTGTTCCGTCGCTTGATGCTGGAAGTAATCAGATATTTCAATGCGTTAATAGACCTCACCCCGATATAACTTTTAGTAAGATGTTGGAGGGATTAGTAAAATTCCGCAGCGAATATACCGGCAAATATTGGCTTGAGGTCTTTCTCCTGGCTGGCGTTACTACCCCAGAAGTGGAAATCAACAGGCTGAAAACATGTATAAACTCTATTTGTCCTGACAAGGTTCAGGTGAATACTGTTACCCGTCCGCCGGCAGAGAATTTTGCCGAGACGGTTCCGAAAAAACAATTGAACGCTCTGGCCGTGCAATTATATAAAAATGCGGAAGTTATCGCCGACTATAAAAGTGTTCATAAACAGCAGGAATTTTCTGCTCGACGTGAAGATGTACTGACACTTTTGAAACGTAGGCCTTGTTCTATTGAAGATATTGCCGCAGGACTTGGCCTTCATCGAAATGAGGTTGTTAAGTATATAGAGGAGTTGTCCTCCGAAGGCAAAATCGAATCGAAACCTCAGAATCAGAGGCTTTACTATAAAGCTGTAACATAATAACAGCTCCGGAATATGATAGGAGAAAAATGAAAATAATAGGAATCAATTGTAGTCCGCGTAAAGGTCAAACAACCCAAAAAAGTTTAGAGGTCTGTCTCAACGCAGCTCGCAACGAGTCGAATAACATTAGAACCGGTATTATTGAGCTTGCCGGTTTAGATATCCGTGGTTGTTTGGCTTGTGGTTACTGCAAGAAGCAGCTCAAGTGTAAACAGGAAGATGATTTTAACTCTCTCATCTCTGTTCTTAACGATAAGGAGCTTGCAGGAATCATAATAGGTACACCTGTGTATTTGGGGACAATGGCCTCCCAGTGCAAGGCCTTTTTAGATAGATGTGTGATGTTTAGACGCAATGGTTTTATTTTCCGCAATAAAGTCGGCGGTGTCCTGGCTGTAGGCGGTGTGCGTAACGGTGGTCAGGAACTTACGATTCAGGCCGTTCAGGCCGCAATGCTCTGTCAGGATATGATATGTGTTGGTGATGGAATTAGCACGGCACACTTTGGAGCGGCATTATGGAGCAGCGGACCAGATGGGATTGAGAGTGACGAGATAGGGCTTGAAACCGCCAGAAATCTTGGTAGACGTCTTGCTCAGGTAGCTGCAAAAATAGGAATATAATTATGGCATAGCAGCAATTTCGTGTTACTTTCCAGCCTTCCGGGCATAGCGTATTTGTACTGCCTGGCACCAACCATATCATCACTTGCTAACAAATACGCAGGCAAGGGCAAGTCAGGGTGTCCGGCAGCATGCGAACATTCAAAAGCAGATACAGTGAAAAAAAAATTATGATACAATTGTTTTCAAAGCACGAGCCGGTATTCCCTGAGGAATCGTGTTGATATGAAAGCAGAAAATGACAACATAATCGAAGTGGATGGACTAACAAAAAGATTCGGCAGTCTTACCGCGGTGGACCAGATTTCTTTCAGCGTTAAAGGGGGCGAGGTCTTTGGGTTTTTAGGACCGAATGGTGCGGGGAAAACAACCACAATTAGAATGTTAACGGGCTTGCTTACACCGGATTCAGGAAAGGCCTTTATAGATGGATTTGACATAAAGAAAAATCCAATCAGAGCGAAAATGAAAATGGGCGTTATCCCGGAAACAGGAAATGTCTATGTAGATTTGACGGCAAAGCAGAACATAATATTGACTGGTAAGTTCTATGGGATTAACAGAAGGGAGCTTGAGAAAAGAGCAGACTGTCTTTTGGGAGAATTTGGACTTTATGAAAGAAAAGATGATGTCGTCAGAACATTTTCAAAAGGCATGAAACAAAGAGTCAATATTGCAAGTGCTGTTGTTCATAATCCTGACATCCTGTTTCTGGATGAGCCGACTTCGGGATTGGATGTTCAAAGCCAGCGATTGATTAGGAAAATCATCAAGGAAATGAATAAGCGGGGGACAACTATTTTCTTAACTACTCATAATATCGAAGAAGCAAATATACAATGCCAAAGAGTGGGAATTATTAACAAAGGCAGAATAGCAGCTATTGATGCCCCCGAAAACTTGAAGAGAATCTTTGAAGAAACACAATCGGTTGAAATCTCTTTCAATAAACCAATCGATAGTGGTTTGATTGAAAACAGTCAATTTGCTGAAAGAATAGAGCAAATTGGAGATAAGTGGAAATTATACACGGATAATCCTGACGGACTCGTAAAATACTTGGCCAAACTTGCTCAGGAACAAGGCTTAATACTTACTTCGATGCAGATATGCAGGGCGAGCCTGGAAGACGTATTTGTAAAGTTGACGGGAGATAACCCCATTAGATAATTCCTACAAAAAACATCAAACGGAGTAAAGATTATGCCGGTTAGAAATTTGAACAGCCAATTTTTCCGTGGTGTTGCGACCGTAACGGAAAAAAATATGCGGATTTATTACACCAAACCACCCGTTATTATATATGGTCTTTTGCTCCCTCTAATTATGTTCATTGCCTTTTATCTTGGAAGGGATATAGATTTTCGGTTTTTCTTTCCCGGACTTTTAGCGATGTTTCTTTTTTTTATAGCTTCGTCGGTAGGTCCTCTGATTACCCCCTGGGAAAAACGTGCGGGAACTTATGAAAGGCTGCTGTCTTTCCCTGTTAGCGTTAATACTATAATTCTTGGAGATACGGCAGCAGGCATGATTTTCGCTATTGTAATCAACCTTGTTGTTTTGGCTGCGGGGTTGATATTCCTACATTACAGTTTAAACGTTTTACTCTTGACTGGCGGTGTATTATTAGGGGCTTTTTGCTTTGCCTCTCTCGGCGTTCTGTTGGCATCACCAGCCGCTCCGAATCCATCATATATTATGATGGCTTCCAGCCTTATCCGGTTTCCGCTGATTTTTATAAGCGGCATTTTAATACCATTAGAGAAACTTCAGGGAACCGTAAGAGTGTTATCCTACTTTTCACCCATTAGTTATTTGGTTGATATACTCAATTTCAGTTTCGGGGGACACGCTCAGTATCCCCTGATTTTTGATTTCGCGATGCTATTTGCATTTAGCGTTGTATTCATATTCTTATCAAATAAATTCCACAAAAGAAATTTGATGAAAGGGCTGTGATTGGTGATTAATATCGAGAATATATATACCGAGCCGCGAAACTGGCGGCCAGAGTGATCTTAGCCGGAGAAGATACAAATGCTTAAAACCATAGCAGTGTCTGTCTGTATATTTGTTTTTGCCATTTTGATGTCAATGGTAGGCCGGGGAGGCGGCAATTTCTACGTTCCCATCTTAATAGCAACAGGTGCTCCAATGAATCAGGCTGCGACAAGTGCACAGTTGATTTTGCTGGCAACAGCCATTGTTGCCACGTTTGTTTTTCACAAGCACAGAACCGTTGATTGGAAATTGGCTCTTGCAATAGACCCTCCGACGGATATTATGGCCCTTGTTGGCGGGTACTTTGCCCATTATTTTGCAGGGTACTACCTGAAGTTTGTTTTTGCTGCGCTTTTAGTCTTAGCTGCTTTTTTTATGTTAAGACCGGTTAATGAGCGTATCTCTCATAACAAAAAGCGTTTCGGATATTGGAATCGGCACTTCGGCGAATATGACTATCGCGTAAACCTTTGGATGGCTATCCCCTTTACGGCTGCGGTAGGTCTGTTCGCCGGGATGGTTGGCATTTCAGGCGGTTCTTTTAAAATACCACTTATGGTATTGGCCTGCGGTGTTCCCATGAGAATAGCAGTGGGCACATCTTCAGCAATGGTAGCAGTGACGGCACTGATGGGATTTACAGGCCATACTATAGCAGGAGATTTTAATTTCATTTGGGTCGTCCCTATGGTCTGTATTGCAGTAATGGGCGGTTTATTAGGCGGCAAAATCTCTATTAAAACCAACCCAGCCAAACTGAAAAAAATATTCGCCTACACTACCCTGGCAGCAGCGGTATTTATGACCTGGAACGCATTGGTTTCTGTGCCGAGATAAGCACTAACATAGAATCACTTGTTAGGGGCAATAAAAAGCGGCCGTAAGGTCTCTTCAATTCGGCCGTCCAGTAGCATATTGTCAGGATGATAAACACACCTTTTTTCTAATTGGCATCTTCGACTGCGCGGGAATGACAAACGTTGTTCTCGCAACAGGAACTAAATAGTCCCTGCTATCTACTAATAGTTGCAAAAAGGCAAAAGAAATCGCTGAAAAGACCTCGCATATTCAATTTTTATTGACAACCGGTTTCAGACAGATTTTGGGGATGCGATGATTTTTCCTGACTGCGAATAAGACAAGCTGCTTCGGCAATGAACTTTTTGAAATTGAAGCTTAAATTCCGGTTGCAGTTCGTGTAAAATCCGGAAAGTAAACTATCTGTCAAAAATTTTGACTAAGATTGGAGAATATTTTATGGAATCCTTAACGAAGGACAGCTTTTTACAAAAAGTTTTTAACTATGAGCAAAATAAAGAATGGAAGTTTGAAGGCGACCTGCCCTGCATCATTGATTTCTATGCCGATTGGTGCGGGCCATGTAAAATGGTAGAGCCTATTTTAAAAGAACTTGCTCAGGAATACCAAGATAAGCTCAATATTTACAGGGTAGACACAGACGCTCAGCAGGAATTAGCGGCCGCTTTCGGCATTCAGAGCATTCCCAGCCTCCTATTTGTACCATTAAATGATAAACCTCAAATGGCAGCAGGCGCATTACCACAAAAAACACTAAAAAAAGTGATAAAGGAAGTGTTGAAAGTTGAATAATAAGGTGCTCCCGCTTATAAAGGAAAAAACTGGTTTGGTAACGCTCCTGTCGGATAAGCTGTTCAAGATGACGGGTAATATTATTAACCACACTTCAAGGGCATAACGATGAATCGTACGCGAAGAAATCTTATTGGCATAAGTTTTCACCAGAATGCTCCCACGGCGGTACGCCAATTGGCGACAAATGACAAGCATTGCCACTTTATTGGCAGGGCCCGAGAGGGTAAGCCCTTTTATATCCCTGCGGAGAGTATAAGCTGTCCTTTAGCCAGGTTCCACTTGGGAATTGGGAATATAGACCTTGAAAATTTGGCCGAGATTCTGGTAAGCTGGACCGACGCCGTGGATAAAGACACGGGGCTTAAGTTCCTCAGGTCTGCATATCGCATGAACCAGCCCTACAAATACATTGCTTACTTCAGCTATCCAGAGAAGGGCCTCAAACCCGATGTGATAATAAGAATCTGTAATTCAGAAGAGACTCAACAAATAGTCCAAAGGTACTCATCTCTGACCGGTGTAAGAGTGGATTCTCCCATTTCAGGCATCGGGGCTGCGTGTGGCGAATGTACAGCGTACGTTCTGATGCGAGGATTACCAACGGTTTCGGTTGGTTGTAATGGCTCAAGACCGGGTATAAATCTCAGAGATGACGAATTGCTGCTGGCTGCGCCATTCGGTTCCAGGATATCTCGGTTGATTATAGGGTAGAATAAACAAATCACAAACAATACAGCGCTGACGCTGACCAAGCTTTATGGGGATGGGACGAATCCCGAAAGTGTCCCAGCCATAGTTGAAGGTTGGCGACGGCTGTTTACGTTCATCTTATCCTACTTTTCTTTGAACAGCAAGTGCCTCCGTTTGTTCAGAGCGGTCCAGATACGATTTGAGCATCCAGAGCTGCTTATACCCGCTGATCCGCTTGAAGTGCTTCTCTGTCTCCAAGAATGCCGCACTCGCCCACCGCAACACCATTCGCCCATCAGACCCGATCTGATCGTTATGGTGTTTTGGACTAAGGTTGTTTGCCAGGACTTTTGAGTGTTGATAATATAAATAAAGATCGCACAGTTCTTTCAATGTCATTTTGCCATTGGATGCCATCTGCATCGATCTATGACATCCGTGTAAATTTGTCGCCTGACATCTCCTTCGAAGGTGGATTCCCATTGCCGGTCCTGGACTTTGCTCGTTCGCTTGAAATTCAGCTTATTTTTCTTAAACTCCACATCCGAGATGTTATGCTCGCCCCACTGGCTTTGCCAATCTGCAGTAAGTTTGCCATCCTGGTTTGGTTTAACTGCAAGGGTTGCGGTATACTCCCGTTCGCCCACCTTGATTTTTATGTCCCAGTTACCAACCGCCCTTGACATCGGTGTGAGGCGCGTGCCCACGACCTTAGACTCGCCCCTGTCACTGGATAAGGTCCCTGTGAGTTTTCTACGCTTGACCGTCCCGGCAAATTTCGCCTCGGATTCACGTTCCCCGAATCGATAGACTTGTACGAAGCTGAGCTGCCCGCCTTCATACTTGATGTCTTTCAGTTCGCCCAGTCCCCAAAAGCTCATCCAACTGCCGGCAAGCTCGCCTTCTTTGTTGCTGGAAAACGACAGAATTGATGTTATCTGTCAGCCGTTGAAGTCTATTTTGACCTGCCAGTCTTCCGTAATCGCTTTCTTTGCGGACCCGGCTGATACCAGTGCCGGGGACGTCAACAAAACTATAAGCGCAATGAGCCTGACTGATCAGCGACAATCATTCTATACCCCTACCCATTGTCAAGACAAAAACTTGGGGTTTTTAAGGTGGAATCATCACCATCTGTTAAAGCAGTTGGAACGGAGGGAGCCCGGAGGGCGACCGGAGTGCCAACTGCTACGCCATACACCTCGGCTGGAGTGCGGTAGCCCAAAGCCTCGTGTAATCGCCGATTATTATAAAGTTCAAAATACCGGCTAAGGTTATACCT